>LNFM01001143.1_pt1 | contig 116950 bp, 114 predicted proteins | sample 596031 | NCBI WGS metagenome assembly LNFM01 (sample SAMN04254537, study PRJNA301005) | activated carbon metagenome | isolation source: dual media filters at the Ann Arbor, Michigan drinking water treatment plant | place: USA: Ann Arbor | reverse complement strand
CTGCGGCCCGGCCATCTGCAGCAGTTGCGCAACATCCTCGACGACAGGGAGGCCTCCGACAACGACAGGTTCGTGGCCTACGATTTCCTGAAGAACGCCAACATCGCCGCCGGCGGCACGCTGCCGATGTGCCAGGACACCGGCACCTGCATCATCATGGGCAAAAAAGGGCGGCTGATTTGGACCGAGGGGGATGATGAGGCCGCGCTCGCGGAAGGCGCGCGCGACTCCTACCTGAAAAAGAACCTGCGCTATTCGCAGCTCGCGCCGATCTCCATGTTCGAGGAGCGCAATACGAAATCGAATATGCCGGCGCAGGTCGAGCTCTATGCCCAGGGCGCGGGCGAGGCGGAGGACGAATACAAATTTTTGTTCGTCGCAAAAGGCGGCGGGTCGGCCAACAAGTCGTTCCTGTTCCAGGCGACGCCGTCGATCCTGACGCGCGACCGCATGCTGGCCTTTCTGAAGGAGAAGGTACTGACGCTCGGCACTGCGGCGTGCCCGCCTTATCACCTTGCCATCGTGATCGGCGGCACGTCGGCCGAACTCACGATGAAGACGGTGAAGCTCGCTTCTTGCCGCTATTACGACACCCTGCCGACCGAAGGATCGGAGGACGGCCACGCCTTCCGCGATCTGGAGATGGAGCAGGAGATCCTGAAGATGACGCAGTCGCTCGGCGTCGGCGCGCAGTTCGGCGGAAAATACTTTTGCCACGACGTGCGCGTCATCCGTCTGCCGCGGCATGGCGCGTCATTGCCGATCGGGCTCGGCGTGTCGTGCAGCGCCGACCGCCAGGCGATGGGAAAGATCACGAAGGACGGCGTGTTCCTGGAGGAGCTCGAGCACAATCCGGCCAAGTATCTGCCGGAGATCGACGAGGCGACGCTCGGCGGCGAGGTGGTGCAGATCGATCTCAACCGGCCGATGAAGGATATTCTCAAGACGCTGTCGCAATATCCAATCAAGACGCGGCTCTCGCTCACCGGAACCATGGTGGTGGCGCGCGATCTGGCGCACGGCAAGCTGCGCGAGCGGCTGGAGGCGGGCCAGGGTCTGCCGGATTATTTCAAGAACCACCCGGTCTATTATGCCGGCCCCGCCAAGACGCCGAAGGGCTATGCGTCGGGCGCGTTCGGGCCCACCACCGCGGGCCGCATGGATTCCTATATCGACCAGTTCCAGGCCGCCGGCGGCTCGCTGGTGATGGTGGCCAAGGGCAACCGCTCGGCGGCGGTGCGCGAGGCCTGCAAGACACATGGCGGCTTCTATCTGGGTTCGATCGGCGGCTCGGCCGCGAACCTCGCCGAGCATTGCATCAAGAAGGTCGAGACCATCGAGTTTCACGAACTCGGCATGGAGGCGATCTGGAAGATCGAGGTGGAGAATTTCCCCGCCTTCATCGTGATCGACGACAAGGGCAATGATTTCTTCAAGGAGTTGAATCTGGGGTGACCGGCGCGACGATGCGCCGGTAGAGATGCCAGGTGGCATGACCGAGCACGGGCAGAGTGATCAGCAGCCCGAGGAAGAACGGGATCGCCGAGACGATCAGCAGCATCACGATGATCGCGGCCCAGCCGATCATCGGCCCCGGGCTCATCGCCACCGCCCGCACGCTGGTGATCATGGCGGTGACGAAATCGACATCGCGGTCGAGCAGCAGCGGAAACGACACCACCGTCAGCGAGAACAGAATCAGCGACAAGGCCGCGCCGACCACATTGCCGACCGCCAGGAACAGCAGGCCCTCGTTGGTGGTCAGCACCACGGTGATGAATTGCTGCAGGCTGGAAAAGGACGCGTTCAGCCCGAGGAACAACGCCATCAGGAAGCGCACCTGGTACATCCACATGATGAAGACGAACAGCGTGACGAAGGCCATCCAGGCGAGTTCGCGGCGGCTGGTCATGGCGGCCCAGACCGCGGCGAAGGAGAGCGGTTCGCCGGCCTCGCGGCGCCGGCTCACGTCATACAGGCCGATCGCGATGAAGGGGCCGATCAGCGCGAAACCGGCGGCCAGCGGATAGGCGAGATAGCTCATGCCGAGCGCGGTGACGCTGGCCACGACCAGCAGACCGCCGACGGCGTAGAGCGCGCCGAACATCAGGCCGTAAAGCGGCGCGGCCTGGAAATCGCGCAGGCCCTGGACGAGCGCCTCGGCGATGTCGGCGGCCGTCACCGCGCGCACCACCGGATCGATTTTACCTGAGATCGATGTCATGTTCCCACCCTGCCATGTGTTTTTTATCACTACGGCAGGAGAGCTGAGTCCGCGCCTTGACCGGGATCAAAGCGAGCGCGGCAAGGTCATGCGCGCACGCAGGCCCCTGGGCTCAAGGTTGCGGAGTGTCAGGGTGCCGCCTTGCGCGTCAACGATGGCCTGGGCGATGGCCAGCCCGAGCCCCACCCCGCCGGTCTCGCGGCTGCGCGAGCTCTCGACGCGGTAGAAGGGCTGGAAGACCCGCGCGAGTTCCGTTTCCGGAATGCCCGGACCGTCGTCGTCGATCATGATCTCGACCGTCTGCGGCGTTGTCTGCAAGCTGAGGCGCGCCCGCTGTCCGTACTTGATCGCGTTGTCGATCAGGTTGGTCAAGGCGCGCTTGATCGCGACCGGCTGGCAGGTCAGCGGCACGGGTTCGGCCGGGGCCAAGGCGACATCGAAACCGGCCTCGGCCATGTCGTCGACCAGGCTCTGAACCAGCGCGGCCATGTCGGTGGATTTCTTCGGCTCGGCGATGGCTTCCTCGCGCGCGAAGGAGAGCGTGGCGCCGATCATCGTGTCCATGTCCGCGATCGTCGCCAGCATCCTGTCGCGTTCCTCGGCATTCTCGACATTCTCCGCCCGCAGCCGCAACAGCGTGAGCGGCGTGCGCAGGTCGTGCGACAGGGCGGCCAGCAGGCGGGTGCGGTTTTCGATCAGGGCGCGCAGCCGCGCCTGCATGTCGTTGAAGGCGTGCGCCGCCTTGCGCATCTCCACCGTGCCGCTTTCCGGCAGCGGAGGGGATGTCACGTCGCGTCCGAGCTGTTGCGCCGCGTTGGCGATGGCCCCGAGCGGCGCGGTCAGCCGGCGCGCTGCCCAGATCGAGATCGCGAGGATGAATGCGGCCATCACCAGCATCGAAATCAGGAACTGACGCGAAAAGCCCGCGCTCGCCATCGGCAGATCGGTCGCAAAGGACAGCCACTGGCCGTCCGCGAGCGGCACCGCGACCTGCAAATCGAGCGGCCGGCCGGGACCGCGCATCATCGGTCCGTGCCCCCTGTCGTCGCGCTCTCTCTCGTTGCGCTCGCGGCCATGTCGCCGGCCGCCCCAGCCGAATGGCGGCCCGAAATCCTCCACGGTCAGCACGATCGGCTGGCGCGCAGGCGGGAGGCGGAGTTGTTGGACAAGATAGTCGCGGATCGCCTCCGCGACCGGGCCGCCATCGCCCTCGGGGGCGATGAGCGGTTTCGGTGTCAGCGTCACCCGCAGGCTTTGATCGCTCAGCCCGGCGACAAGGCGCCGCCGCCAGTCCGCCGGCACCTCGTCGACCAAGCGCACGGCATTGGTAATGCGTTGCGCCGTGGCGAGCCCGCCCACCGCGCGCACGGCGCTTTCGCGGTCCAGCGAATAGATCCAGGAGCCGATCAGATGCGAGACCACGAGCCCGGCCAGCAGCAGGAGCAGCGTCTGTCCGAACAGGCTTTGCGGCAGCAGGCGTTTCATTCGCGGCTCACCGCTGCGGTGAAGGTGTAGCCGCCGCCCCAGACCGTCTTGATGATTTTCGGATCGGCCGGATCGCGTTCGATCTTCTTGCGCAGGCGGCTGACCTGGGTATCGATGCTGCGGTCGAAGGTCGATGCGGCGCGGCCGCGCGCGAGATCGAGCAGCTGGTCGCGGTTCAGCACGCGCTGCGGGCGCTCGACGAAGGCGAGCAGGAGATCGAATTCGCCGGTGCTGAGCGGCACGGTGACGCCGTCGTCGCGGACGAGTTCGCGCGCGGCGATGTCCAGACGCCAGCGGTCGAAACGATAATGCACCGGCTTGTCCGCCTTCGGCTGGTCGCTGCGCTGTCCGCGCCGCAGCACGGCGCGGATGCGGGCGATCAGTTCGCGGCTGCCGAACGGCTTGGGCAGATAATCGTCGGCGCCCATTTCCAGGCCGACCACCCGGTCGATTTCCTCGCCCTTGGCGGTGAGCATGATGATCGGGATGCCGGAGTCCGCGCGCAGACTGCGGCACAGCGACAGGCCGTCTTCGCCCGGCAGCATCAGGTCGAGCAGGATCAGGTCGATGCGGCTGTCGGCCATGACCTTGCGCATGGCGCGGCCGTCGGCGGCGGTGCTGACGCGGAAACCCTCTTTGACCAGCGCGCGCGACACCAGATCGCGAATCTCGCGATGGTCGTCGACGATCAGGATATGCGGCGCCGCGGTCATGCCGCGATTATAGGAAGGGACAAGGATGAATTCGCGGAAATGTTGTCACCGGATGTGTCCGTGCCGGCCGCCGACACACTTTGTCACAGAATCTGTCGATCCTGAAAAACTTCCGCGAAATGCGCTCCCCATTGTCAGGTCATGCAACGTCCTCGTTGCGCAACAATGGAGAGAGACATGACACGGAAATGGCTCATGGCCGGCGCGATGGCGGCCGGCGTCACCGCTCTGGCCGGTCTGGCCGGCCAGGCTTTTGCGTCGGACGATGACGGCTATTGGCGGCGCGGCCCGGGTTATACGCGGGACGAGGGCGCACGTGGAGATGACCGGCGGGGACGCCATGACGATCGCTGGCACGGCCGGCGCGACCACGACGAGCCCCGCGGCGAGCGGCATGGGCGCGGGCATGGTCGGGATCATGACCGTGGCCATGGCATGGGTCAGGGCATGGGTCAGGGCATGGGTCAGGGCATGGGTCAGGGCATGGGTCAGGGCATGGGTCAGGGCATGGGTCAGGGCAGGGGTCATGGCAGGGGTCATGGCATGCATGGCCATATGGGCCGTGACATGCGCGAACACGGCCCGATGGGTCGTGGAATGGGCCGCGGGATGCACGAGGGACGGCCCGGCTTCGGCCGCATGGCCGCAGCCGATCCCGCGCAGGTCGACAGCCTGAAGAAGGAACTCGGCATCACGGCGCAGCAGGAGGCGGCGTGGACCAAATACGCGGCCGCGCTGAAGGACACCGCCGATGCGGCCAAGGCCCGGCATGAGGGCATCGACCGCGACGCGATTCGCAAGATGTCGCCGGAAGACCACCGCAAGTTCCGCGACGGCATGCGCGAGCAGCGGCAGAAGGAGTTCGACGCGGTGAAATCCGCCACGGACGAACTGCTGAAAACCCTCGACGACAAGCAGAAGGCGGTCGCGAAGGAAATCCTGCCCGGTCTCGCTTTCGGCCCCGGCATGCGCGGCGCCGGCATGGGGCCGCGGCATCGTCACTTCGATCGCTAAGGGCTGCGAACAGCAAAGCGCGGGCGATTCTCATCGCCCGCGCTTTTACATTTGTGCGCCGACGGCCGCGACGCAGACGTGTCAGGCCGCGCGCAGCCTGTGCTTGCCTTCGAATTGGGGCGCGACTTCCTTCATGAAGCGGTCCATCTCTTCCTTCACCTGCTTGTGCGGCTTCATGCCGACATTGAAGTAGAGGATGACCTCGTCGAAGCCGGCGGCTTCCACCTTCTTCAGGATCTCAGTGATGCGCGCGGAGTTGCCGATCAGTACGGAGTTCTCTGTGAGGTCTTCCGGCTTCACCTTGTGCAGGCGCTCCACCATGTCGATGAAATAGCGGTAGCTGGGCGGCGCGGTCTTGGGGTCGCCCGGGAAGGAGGGGATCACGCATTCCTTGTAGTAGCGGATCTGGCGGGCGCGCTGCGCCTTCTCGCTCGCATCGTCGTCGGCGAAATGCGTGAAGTAGCTGCACATCAGGCGATGCGGCTTGGTGCCGTATTTGGCGCAACTCTCGTGATAGAGGTCGGCCACCTGCTTCAGGCCGCCAAAACTCATGGCGGCGGCGAAGGGCGCGACGATCAGGCCGCAATTCAGCCGCGCGGCGAGTTCGATCGAGGGCTTGGAGAAAGATGCGACATACATCGGCATCGGGTGCTGCAACGGCTGCGGCGTGATGCGCACGTCCTCGAAGTGAAAATGCTGGCCCTTGTGGTCGATGCGCTTGCCGCCGGAATTCCACAGGTTGCGCAGAACCTCCATGCCCTCGTCGAAGATCGACTGGTTGTTGTCGAACGACACGCCGAAGGGGATGTATTCGCGGCGGTCATAGCCGCGGCCGGCGGCGAAATCGACGCGGCCACCCGACAGAAGATCGAGCGTTGCCCATTGCTCGGCGACGCGGATCGGATTGTGCAGCGGCAGCACGGTGACGGCCGGCGCGAGGCGGATGTGCTTGGTCTTCGCGGCGATATAGGCCAGCACCATTTCGGGCGAGGAATTCACGCCGAGCGAGTTGAAGTGATGCTCGCCGATCCATGCCGAATGCATGCCGAGCTGGTCGGCATAAAGGGCTTCGGCGGTGAGGTCCTGCACGAACGTGTTGGCGTCGCGGGTGTTGCCCTCGTAGTGATTGTCGGACAGCGTGAAATATCCGAATTCCATGTGCTCCTCCTTGGTTGCCTCATCCTTCGAGACGCCCTCGCTGCGCTCGGGCTCCTCAGGATGACGCTATTTCTTTGCGGCCTCGCCCTGAGGAGCGCGAACGTCAGTTCGCGCGTCTCGAAGGGTGAGGACATTCACCAGCCCGCGACTGGGACCACCCAGTCCACGCCTTCGCCGAGGCCCACCGTATATTGTCCGTCCTGGTAGAGCAGCGGCGTGACGCGGCCGGCCACCAGCACATCCGACACCTTCCCGACGATGATGCTGTGGGTGCCATAGCTCGACATGGCGTCGGCCTCGCAGAAGATATTGGCCTGCGCCTCGCGCAGGAAGGGCACGCCGGCATCGTCCGCGGACCAGGCGCCTTCAGCAAAACGCAGTTCCTGCGGCACGCCGCCGCTGAAAGCGCCGGCGATGCCGGTCTGTTCGGCCAGCAGGATGTTGACGCAAAAGCGGACCGACCGGATGAGCGGCTCGTGCAGGCTGGCGGAACGGTTGATGCAGATGAGCAGGGCCGGCGGATCGGCGCAGACCGAGGTAACGGCGGTCGCGGTCATGCCGTAGCGGCTGTCGCCATGCGCGGTGGTGATGACGGTGACCGCGCTGGTCAGCCGGCGCATCGCCTTGCGGAATTCCGCCTTGCACAGATCCTGCGCCATGCTGGCCGCTCCTCGTTTCCGGGCCGTGTTCCTTATCGTTGCCGGGCATGATACTTGTAAATACAACTGTTGTAAATGTACTCGTACGCGCTGGCGGCGCGGCGTGAGGCCGGTCCGGTTGCGGCTCAACAAAATCGCAGGGGGCGCCTTCGCGTTGACAGACAAGGGCTTTCGGCGACAATGCCCGCCATTGCCAGGAGCTGAGTCTGCCGCCCGTGACCCCCCGCAAAATCTACGACCTGACCGACCGGCTGCCCTTCCTGATCAACCGCGTGGGCGCCGCGATGGTGGATTTCGCCTCGCCCGGCCTCAAGCATTTTCACCTGACGATTCCGCTCTGGCGCATGCTGGCGGTGCTGGCGCATCGCGGCGAGATGCGTCAGGTCGATCTGGCGGACGCCACCAGCCTTGATCCACCCACGGTGTCGCGGCTGATCACCGGCGCGGCGAAGAAAGGCTTTGTCACCCGCACGCGCTCGAACACCAACAACCGCGAGGTGACGGTGCGTTTGACAAGAAAGGGACTGGGCGTGGTCGAGGACCTGGTTCCGAAAATGCTGGCCGACGAAGAGGCCGCGTTCGGCAATCTGCCGGCCAAGGACATCGCACTGGTGAAGACGGTGCTGCGGCGGATGTACCAGAACATCGCCGAGCATCGCGGGCATGCGGCGGCGGACGTGCCAGGCGGGCCGCGGCGCCCGCGCAAGCGCTAGCCCGACTGAGGGCTCAGCGGTCAGGCTGAGCGCTGCTGACCCTTACGGTTGAAGAACTGCACCGCGGGCTCATGCCGTTCGACGGCAGCGCGGATGGGGAAAGTCCCGAGATTGCGGGGCCTGGCGATTTTGGGGTTCGGCTTGCGCGAATAAGACGATATTGCCCGGATTTGAGCTTGTGATCATGGTCTCATTCCGCCGGCCGGATTGAGTTAAATTCAAATGATCCCGGGCCGCGCAAGGGCTTCTTGATCTATCGCAAGGAGGCTGCCCGCACCGATTGCCAGACTTTATCTTTGATAAAGGAGGCGGGGTCATGAAGGCGCGCGATGTGATGACGCAGCCGGTTGTGTCGGTCGAGACCGACGCCCCGATCAGCCACGCCATTCGCCTGATGCTGCAAAAGAAGATCAGCGGATTGCCGGTGGTCGATGCCGAGGGCCGTCTGGCCGGCATGGTGACCGAAGGCGATTTCCTGCGCCGCGCCGAAGCCGGCACGCAATTCACCCAGCCGCGCTGGATCGAGTTCCTGATGGGCCCCGGCCTACTGGCCGATCAATACGTCAAGGCGCATGGCCGCAAGGTGTCGGAGGTAATGACCGGCGATGTGAAGACGGCGACCGAAGACACGCCGCTCGACGACATCGTGGCCCTGATGGAGCGTCACCACATCAAACGCATTCCGGTCCTGCGCGGCGACAGGCTGGCCGGGATCGTGACCCGCGCCAATCTGCTGCGCGCCCTCGCAAGCCTGACGCACGAGATGGCGCCGGCCTCCACCGACGATGCGACGATCCGCGAAAAGATTTTCGCCGACCTGAAGGCCGAAAAATGGGCGCCGGTGACCAGCGTCGACGTGATCGTGCGCGAGGGCGTCGTGACCCTGAGCGGCTGCGTGCTGGACGAGCGCCAGCGCGCGGCGCTGAAGGTACTGGCGGAAAACGTGCCGGGCGTGAAGAAGGTCCGCGATCATCTGGTCTGGATCGAGCCGGTCTCGGGCATGGCGCTGGAATCCGACGAAATGCGGGCCGGCGGCGCCACGCCGTGACGCTTGTGACGCCGGTCAAGGCCATGATCGCGCGCTGAGGCGATAAATCTGTCCGCCGTGAGGAACGGCGTTTAACGAGTGGAGGTCGTCATGAATCTGAAATCCCTCATTCCCGTTGGCCGCAGCGGCAATGTTGCGCGACAGGATTTTCATCCTTTTGCCAATCTGCACCGGGAGCTTGACCGCATGCTCGAGGAATTCGGGCGGGGCTTGCCCTCCTTCGGCGCTCGCGACCTGATGCCGGCGACCGACGTGGTGGAATCCGACAAGGAGATCGAGATCACGGCCGAACTGCCGGGCCTGGAGGAGAAGGATGTTCAGATCAACCTGTCCGACAATATCCTGACCATCCGCGGCGAGAAGAAAGCCGAGAAGGAAGAGAAGGACAAGAATTACCGTCTGATCGAGCGCAGCTACGGCTCATTCTCGCGCACGCTGGAAGTGCCGAGCGGCGTCGACGCCAATGCGATCAAGGCCACGATCGCCAATGGCGTGCTGAAGGTGACGGTGCCGAAGCCGGCGCCCGCGCAGGCCAAAAAGATCGAGGTCAAGTCGGCGAAATAGCCGGACCGTTTTCCGATGCGATAGGGCGCCCCGCGGCGGCGGTCGTGGGGCGATTTCGTGCGCAGACGTAGTGCTGCAGGCGGTATCGATGGTGATATGATTGACTATGGCGAGCTTCCGGGGATGCCCCGATGACCAAGCGTGAGATCCTTCGCCGTGCCGCGCTGTTGTTTGCGCTGCTCACGGCGGTGGTCACGGCGTGGTACATCCTTTTTGTTCCCTACACGTTGCGAATTGCAGTCGCACCCGCTGGCAGCGAGCCTGCGCAATTTCTCGCCGCCCTTGCGCACGCCTTAAACCGCGAAAAAGCGTCCGTCCGATTGATCGTACAGGCCTATGCCGACAACCGGCAGACAGCAGCAGCGCTCGATGCCGGGAAGGTCGACCTGGCGGTCGTGCGATCCGATCTGACCTTGCCGACCTCGGGCCACGGCGTTGCCATCCTGCACCAGTTGATCGTGGTTCTGGCTGCGCATCCGGATGCGGGGATCTCGCGTTTTTCAGACATGCGGGGGCGAAAGATCGGTGTGCTGGGGCAAGGACTGGGAAACAGGAACTTGCTCGAACGATTGGCGGAATTTTATGGATTGCTCTCCGAGGCAATCGAGATCGTGCCATTGGGCTCGCCCGACGCCGTCAGCAAGGCCGCAGCGAATAATGAGATCGACGCTCTATTCGTGGCAGGGCCACGAGGCGGGCGCGGCATCAACCAGGCGATCAAGGCATTTCATGACGCTGTGGGGACTCCGCCGGTTCTTGTTCCTATTCACGACGCCGCTGCGCTGGTACGGCGAAACCCGATCTTCACCGGTACGGAAGTGGCGCCGGGGGAGATCCGCACCACCCCGGCTTTGCCAGCCGAGGCGATAGCCACCGTGACTTTTCCGGCGCTGATCATGGCGCATCGCAGCCTTTCCTCGGGCGCGGTCTATGAATTCACGAAGCAGTTGTTCACACTGCGTCAGGCCTTGGCGGGCGAATATCAGGCCGCCGCCCGTATCGAGGCTTTGTCGACGGAGCGCGACTCCTCATTTTATGTCCACCCAGGTGCGGTTACTTATTATGACGCGAGCGAGACGGGATTCCTTGAACAATATAGCGATTATCTGTGGCTGATGTTGTTCGGCTTCGGCGGGGTGGTTTCGCTTGCAACATGGCTTTTCAGCATGGCCTTTCCCCGGCGGCGCGAACTCGTGCGCAGCGAGCATGCGGAGTTGCTCTCGTTGATGGATGCCGCGCGCGTGGCGCCGACGCCGGCAGATATCGACATGATCGAGCGGCGGATCGATCAGCTTGTGGCGCAGACGTCGCGACTGATTTTCGAGGGCGGGATAGATTCCGACCAGCAGCCGGCTTTCGAGCTTCTGCTCACGCGCATCGGCGCGATTCTGGACAAGCGGCGCAGCGAACTGGGCTGATCCGCTCTATTGGATCTAAAGGAGGCTCTCCATGCTCGAATATCGCGTTTCTGCGCATCGCATGGATACTCACGGGAGTCTGGCGCGCTGCAAGGGTGCCGAAATCGTTCTCGATACCGACGTTGCCGGCCGCACCGACGCCTTCAACCCAGCGGAATTGTTCCTGGCTGCGATTGCGGCCTGCATGATCAAGGGCATCGAGCGGGCCATACCGATGCTGAAATTCAATCTGCGCGGCGTGGAGGTGCGGCTGCATGGTGTCCGGCAGGACAGTCCGCCGAAGATGGTTTCGGTCGACTATGAAATTATCGTCGACACAGACGAGGACGACCGCAGACTCGATCTGCTGCACACGAATGTGCGAAAGTATGGCACCATTTCAAATACGGTCGCTGCCGCCACGCGCCTGGAGGGCGCGATCCTTCGGAAGCCTTGAAGGGCGGCTTGCTTCAGATATCAGCCGGTGAGCCGACATCAATGGTGCATGAACATCTCGACGACCACGGACATGCCCGCGCCGCCGCGCCGGACCATGGCGGTGCCTTCAAATGGGCTGTGGCTCTCAACCTCGGCTATGTGCTGATTGAAGGTGCGGCGGGGTTCCTGACGGGCTCGCTGGCCTTGCTGGCCGACGCGGCGCACAATCTGACCGACGTGTTCGGTCTTCTTGTCGCATGGGGCGCCATCGGCCTCAGCCGGCTGAAGCCAAACGAGCGGCACACTTACGGATTCGGCCGCGCCACCATTTTGGCGGCGCTCGCGAACGGTATCATACTCCTGATCGGTGTCGGTGCGCTGGTCCGGGAGGCCATCGAACGCATCGGTGTCCCGGAGAATGTTTCAGCGACGACGGTGATGTGGGTGGCCGGTGCCGGCATTGTGGTCAACACAGCCAGCGCCCTGCTGTTTCTCAAGGACCGCGCCAATGACCTGAATATTCGTGGCGCCTTCCTGCACATGGCGGCCGATGCGGCAGTGTCGGTGGCCGTCGTTTTATCGGCGGCGCTCATGCTGGCAACCGGCTGGACGGTCGTCGATCCGATCGCCGCCATTCTGGTGAGTGCGGTGATCGCCTGGTCGGCCTTCGGCCTGTTCAAGTCGGCGCTGCACCTGACCATGGAAGGCGTGCCCGACAATGTCAGCCGGCCCGCGGTCGAGAAATGGTTGCGCGCGTTGCCCGGGGTCACCGATCTGCACGACCTCCACATCTGGGCCATCAGCACGACAATGACGGCGCTGACGGTTCACCTCGTGATCCCGGAGGGAGAGCGGGGTGACGCGTTTCTTCGGCGGGTTGCCGAGGGCCTGGAGAGCCGGTTCGGCATCACGCACGTCACGATGCAGATCGAGTGCGACGCTGGCGCGAATTGTGTTCTTGCGGACGCCACGTACCCCTAATGCGATTGCACCGGCCGGTTTCTCCGCGCGATCAGTTCGTCCACCGAAATCTTGCCCGCGCCCTGCGCCATCAGCATCAGGAAGATCGCGGCCCAGGAGCCGTGCGTCGGCCAGGCGTCGGGATAGACGAAAATCTCGATCACCAACGTCATGATCAGCAGCGCCAGCGCCGAGAAACGCGTGGCGAGGCCGATCACGAGCAGGACCGGAAAGAAATGCTCGGCAAAGGTCGCAAGATAAGCCGCGATCACAGGGTCGATCACCGGCAGCTTGTATTCGTTGCGGAACAGCTCGATTGCACTGTCCGACACATGCCAGCCGTCCAGCTTGGTCTGGCCGGAGCGCCAGAACACGGCGGCGATCGAAATGCGTCCGACCAGCGCCACGAACCAGTAGGGGATGCACGCCATCGCGGCATTGGCGCGGACAATCAGCCCGGCGAGGCCGGTCTGCGAATGCGAGGCAACAGTCATGCCGGTCATGATACAGGGTCCTTCTGGTCGGAAAGGGTGAAGCTTGTCGTCGCGCCGGAGCCGATCAGTCCGGCGAGATTGGCGGCGAGATCGAAATCGGATGCCTCGTCGAGCGCCGCGCCGGCGGCGCTGGCGAGCGCTTCTCCCCGGGCCAGCGCCAGCAGGAAGGCGGCGCCGCCGGGCGGCAATTGCCGCACCAGCACGTCGAAACCGGGACGCGACACCAGAGCGTCTTCCGCCCGATTCTCGTCCACCGGGCCGAGCGCCATGTCGCCCGCATTCATCGCCCAGATGGTGACGACCGGGTGGCGGGAGCGCACGATCTGCAGCGAGGGATGCAGCGTGACGCGCAGGTTTCCGATCTGTGCCGGATCGAGCGCGCCGAAATCCTGCGGCGAGAGCGGCTCCGCGTCGGCCGCATGATAGGCGCGGGTGCGCGCGGCTTCCAGGCGCGCGACGTCGGGCAGATAGGGCAGTTCCGCCGCGGGTTCGAAGGTAGCGATGAAATCGGGGAAATCCTCGCCATAGGCGCTGAGGATTTTCGAGCGCGGCGGATGCGCGGCGACGAAGAGCCGCGCCATGGCGAAAAAGAAATCCGCGCCGACGATTTTTTCGGTCGCGGGAAAACGCGTGCGCAACGCATTGACCAGGCCGACAATGACATTGTTGCGGTAGACGGCAAAACGTTTCACCGGCGGATTCGCATTGTGCGCGGTGAGCGCGTCCGGCACCGCCTTGTGGGCGTCGAGCAGGGCCGCGGCAAAATCGTTCTGGAGCGGAGCGAACATGTCAGGCCGCCCTTTGCCGCGCGGCGCGGTCGAGAATGGCTTTCGCGGCGCGCGCTTCGGCGGCCAGCACCGGCCAGGCGGGCACGTCGTTGTCCCATTCGATCAAGGTCGGCAGCGGGCCGGTGGCTGAGATCACGCGCTCATACAGCGCCCAGACCGGATCGGCGACCGGCGCGCCGTGGGAATCGATCAGGAGCGGCGCGCCCGTGTCGTCGGTCTGTTCGTCGTGGCCGCCGAGATGGATTTCCCTCACGCGATCGAGCGGAAAGGACGACAGGTAAGCCTCGGCGCTGGTGCCGTGATTTTTGGCCTGCACGAACACGTTGTTGACGTCGAGCAGCAGGCCGCAGCCGGTGCGGCGGGAAATCTCGGCCAGGAATTCGGATTCCGGAATCGTGCTTTCCGTGAATTGCAGATAGGTGGACGGATTTTCCAGCAGCATCTCCCTATTAAGTGCGTGCTGCACCTGGTCGACATGCCCGACGATGCGACCCAGCGTCTCGTCGGTGTAAGGCAGCGGCAGCAGGTCGTTGAGATAGACCTCGCCATGCGAGGACCAGGCGAGATGTTCGGAAAAGCTGGCGGGATCGTAGCGGTCGCACAGACGTTTCAGGCGCGCCAGGTGGTCCCGGTCGAGCGGCGCCATGGAGCCGATCGACAGCCCGACGCCATGCACCGAGAGGGCGTAGCGCTCGCACAGGGCGCGCAGTTGCGCATGCGGCGCGCCGCCGTCGCCCATGTAGTTCTCGGCATGAATCTCGACAAAGCCGATGGGCTGATCGCCGCCGACGATGTCGGCGAAGTGTTCGGATTTGAATCCGACGCCGGCGGTGCGGGGGAGGGTGCTGTGCTGCTGCATTGTGATGTGTCCGCTCAACCTGCCGTTCGGTTATCCCTCCCCCTGTAAGGGGGAGGGTGGCGAGCGGCGAAAGCCGCGAGCCGGGTGGGGGCCGCTTCTTTTTTGCCGGTGACCCCACCCCGACGCTCGCTGTCGCTCGCGTCGACCCTCCCCTTTCAGGGGAGGGATAAAAAGTTTCAGCTCTTGATCACCGAGAGCGAGCCCGTGCCCTTCGGGGTCTTCATCGACACGCAGGTGCCCTTGGCGACGTATTTCCAGGCATTGCCCTGGTAATCGACCTTGGAGGTGCCGGCGCAGGTGGTGCCGGGGCCGGCGGCGCAATCGTTCTTGCCGGCGAGCGACACGCCGTAGCACTTTTCCATGTTGGCCTTGTCCTGCGCGAGGGCCGGGGTGGCGGTGACGGCGAGGGCGGCGGCGAAGGAGCCGGCAAGGGCGGCGGCGGTGATCTTGGCGTTCATGAATGTCTCCCAGTCGATGGTCACAATGACATCGCGCGGCCTCGGCCGGCGTGCAGGCCGGATGATCCGGCCTTACTGGGTCTTTCGGGGGGGCGGCGCGGTGTGTTACGCGCTCACGTCCATGTGATCGGGCGGATTCGGGTGTAACAACGGACCCCTCCGTCGCGAACTGGGATAAGGACAGCGCGTGAAAGAGCGCGAAGACGAATGGGCCGCCCTGATGCGGGCGGCCAATGCCGGCGACCGGGCGGCCTATGACGCCTGCCTGCGCGACATCGCGCGGGTGCTACGGCCGACGGTGCGGCGCGGGCTCGCCCGCACCGGCGGGAGCGCCGCCGATACGGAGGATGTGGTGCAGGACATTCTGATCGCCGTGCATCTGAAGCGGCAGACCTGGGATCCGGATCGCCCGATCGGGCCGTGGATCTACGGGATTGCGCGCTACAAGATGATCGACGCCCTGCGCCGGCGCGGCAACCGCATAGAACTGCCGGTAGAGGATTTTGCTGACGTGCTGGCGGCCGAGGATGGCCCGGAGCCCGGCCGCGACAGCGATGTCAGCCGTTCGCTACAGACCCTGCCGCAGGGCCAGCGCGACGTGGTGCAAAGCATCGCGGTCGACGGCGAGTCGATTGCGACCACGGCCGCCAGGCTCAAGATGACGGAGGGCGCAGTGCGGGTGGCGCTGCATCGCGGCCTGAGCGCGCTCGCCAAGCGCCATGGACGCGACGCATGAGAACCGACGAACTCATCCGCGCTCTGGCCGCGGACCAGCAATCGGCCGGACCGTCGCCCGGCCGCGCCCTGACATTGGCTGGGGCCTGCGGCTTCGCGGTGTCAGCTTTGGCGTTTGCGATCTGGGTGGGACTGCGCCCCAATCTCGGCAGCGCGATGATGTCGCTGCCCTTCATGCTCAAGCCGCTGGAAATGGGACTGCTGGTCGCAGCCTCGGCGGCGATCGTGCTGCGGCTGGCCAAGCCCGGCCTGTCGGCGCGCGCGGTGGCGCTGGTCGCGGCGCTCGCACCCGCGATCATGATCGCCGCGCTCGCGGTTGAACTCATGACCGTGCCGCGCGGCGAATGGATGACCCGGCTCGCCGGCGCGCACTGGTATATCTGCGTGATCAACATGGTGTTGCTGGCCTTGCCGATGCTGGCCGCGATCCTGTTCGGATTGCGCTATGGCGCGCCGACGCGGCCGGCGCTCGCCGGCGCGGCGGCCGGCCTGTTGTCGGGCGCGCTCTCGGCGACGCTCTATATCTCGCATTGTCCGGACGACTCGCCGATTTTCGTCGCGGCCTGGTTCACGCTCGCCATCGTCATTGCGACCGGCCTCGGCGCCTTGGCCGGCAGTCGCGTCCTGCGCTGGTAGCGCGCCCCGGGACGGCATGATAATGCGTCCGGGCCTTGCCTCCGGATCACAGCATGCCGCGCTCCTGCCTGCCGCCAGATCGTTTTTCCGACACCGTGTCGTCATGACCGAAATCCCCGCAGCCAGTCCCGCCGCGGGTTCGCCGGCGGATACGCCGCGCGCGCGCGGCCCGCTGGTCTGGATGAACATGGACCAGACCGAGCTCGACGACGCCTACGACCAGATCAAATATGCGCCGAACATGCTGCAGATCGTGCAGCGCTACGCCAGCAATTCCGCGGCCGTGCGCGCGCGCCTCGGCGCGCCGCAGCGCTTGTCCTATGGCGCGAGGACGATCGAGGGCCTGGATCTGTATGCGGCGAAGAACCCGGACGCACCGGTCCATGTCTTCCTGCATGGCGGGGCGTGGCGGCGGGGGTTTGCGAAGGATTATGCCTATGCGGCGGAGAATTTCGTCGCGGCCGGCGCGCATTATCTCGTGGCGGATTTCAACAATGTGATCGAGACCGGCGGCGACCTGATGGCGATGGCGAAGCAATGCCGCGACGCGCTCGCCTGGACCTTCCGCAATGCCGCGCGCTTCGGCGGCGATGCCAATCGCATCTATCTGTCCGCGCATTCCTCCGGCGCGCATCTCGGCGGCGTGGTGATGGTGACCGACTGGGAACAGGATTACGGCCTGCCGAAAGACGTCATCAAGGGCGCGGTGCTGGTCTCCGGCATGTATGACCTGAAGCCGGTGCGGCTGTCGGCGCGCTCATCCTATGTGACATTCACCGACGACGTGGAGAACGCGCTGTCGTCGCAGCGCCATCTCGACAAGCTGGATGCACCATTGGTGGTGGCTCACGGCACGCTCGAGACGCCGGAATTCCAGCGTCAGGCGCGCGAGTTTGCCGAAGCGGTGGCGGCGGCCGGCAAGGCGGTCGAACTGCTGGTCGGCGAGGGCTATAATCATTTCGAGATCGCCGAGACGCTGGCGAACCCCTATGGCCTGCTCGGCCGCGCGGCCTTGGTGCAGATGGGACTAACGCCGGCCCAAGGCCGGTCTCACACCAGCGCCACTGCCACGATCGCCGCCGACACCATGAGATAGCCGGCCGTCATTTCCGCCGATTCCATCTGGTCTGCGAGGCCGACCAGCCAGAGCACGGCGGCCAGCCCGATGATGCCGAATTTCACGGGACCCGATTTCAGATAACGCATGAGACGCTCCTGATCCGTCGCTACGATTGCCGGCCCGCCCCGGCGAGAATGCGCGGCCGCTCCCTTTCGTTCCCTCTGATTTTTAAAGCAAGTCTTATGCAAGGCGCGGCCTTTGCAAGGCCCGGCCCGTCAGACTTTTGGCGAACCCGCCGTGACCCCTCCTGTCCGCAAGGCCATGTCCGCGGCAGACGTTACCGGGGCGTTAGCGCGGCATCAGCGGCCAGAACAGCGCGATCAGCGGCACGCCCACGATCACCACATAGACCGAGAGCGGCAGGCCCAGCCGCCAGTAATCGGTGAAGCGGTAGCCGCCCGCGCCCATGACCAGGGTGTTGGACTGATGCCCGATGGGAGTGAGGAAATCGCAGGCCGCCCCGATCGCCACCGCCATCAGGAACGGGTCGGGGTTGAGATTGAGGCTTTGCGCAAAGCTGCCGGCGATCGGTCCCATCACCAGCACGGTCGCCGCGTTGTTGAGGAAGGGCGTCACCGCCATCGCCGCCACCATGATCAGGGTGAGCGTGCCGAGCGGGGGCAGGGTGCCCGCGGCCTGCGACAGCCAGCCCGCGATCAGTTCGGTGCCGCCGGTGGTGCGCAAGGCGTCGGAGACCGGGATCAGCGCGCCGAGCATGACCAGGATCGGCCATTCGATGGCGTCATAGGATTCGCGCAGCGAGAGCGAGCGGATCAGCATCACGATCACGGCGGCGCCGAAAAACGCGATCGCGATCGGCAGCAGGTTGAACGCCACCAGCCCCATGGCGGCGGCGAGCACCAGGATCGGGAGCCAGCGGTTGCGGCCGCGGCCCAGTCCCATGCCGCGTTCGGCCAGCGGCAGCACGCGCAATTCGCCGAGCGTCTCCGGCATCCGCGACAGGTCGCCCTGCAGCACGATCACGTCGCCGGGCTGAAACCGCACCTGGCGCAGCTGATGCGAAATGCGCTGGCCGCTGCGGCTCACCGCCAGCAGATTGACCTGGTAGTGATCGTAGAGCCGCAATTGCTGCGGCGAGTAATCGACCAGCAGCGAGTCGGGCGTGACGATCGCTTCCATCACGCCGATCTCGTCGCTCGGCGAATCCACTTCCTTCGCGGCTTCGTCGCGCACCAGCTTGAGCTTGGCGGCGGCGACGATCTTCTCCAGCGCGGCGGGCTCGCCCTGCAGGATGAAGATGTCACCCTCGCGCAGCTTGATGCTGCCGGACGGCGCCGAATTGCGCTGGCGGCGGCGCAAGAGCGCGATCACCTCGACGTCGCCTTCGCCCAGCGTCTCCAGATCCTTGACGGTCTTGCCGGCGAAGTCGGAGCCGTCCGGAATGCTGACCTCGGTGGTGTAGCCCTCCATGGTGAAGGCGGCGTCCATCGAAGCCGCGCCCTTGCGCGCCGGCAACAACCGCCAGCCGAATGCGAGAAAGGCGACGCCGCCGATCGCCAGCAGCGCGCCGACCGGGGTGAAGTCGAACATGCGAAAGGGCTCGCCGAGAATTTCCGCGCGCACGCGCGACACCAGGATGTTGGGCGAGGTGCCGACCAGCGTGACGATGCCGCCGAGCAGCGAGCCGAAGGCCATCGGCATCAGCATGGCGGAGGGCGGGGTGCCGGTCTTGCGCGCCAGCTGGAAGGCGACCGGCATCATCATGGCGAGCGCGCCGATATTCTTCACGAAGCCGGACAAAGCGGCGACCACGGCGGTGAGCACGAAGATCTGGATGGTGGGTGTGGTGAGGTACGGCGCGAGCGGGCGCAGCACGGTCTCGATCGCGCCCGAGCGCGCGACCGCCGCGCTCACCACCAGTGCGCTCGCGACAATGAAGATGATGTCGTCGGAAAAGCCGCTGAATGCCTTGTCGTATGGAACGATGCCGGTGAGCACCGCCGCCAGCAGCGCCAGCATGGCCACGAGGTCGTAGCGCAGCTTGCCCCAGACGAAGAGCGCCATCATCGCGGCGAGGATGGCGAAGGCGAGAATCTGCGGGGTCGTCATGCGGGGTCCGGTGCGGCGGGCGGAAGCAAACGCGCAAGCGCGGTCCGGGTTCCCGTCCGGGCGTCAGGCCGCCAAAGAAAAGGCCGCCCGCGAGGGGCGGCCTCTCTGTCATTCGGTGTAGAAATCAGTAGCCGCGATAGGGCTTGCACTGGCCGTCCTGCCAGGACCAGCCGGGCCCGCAATCGGGGCTTCGTCTATAACCCCGGTTCCGGTAGCGGGGCGGCGGGGCATAGCCCGGACCCGGTCCGTAATAGGGTGGAGGAGCGTAGCGCGGGCCGCCGCAGGGCGCGCACCAGCAGCGGCCGCCCCGGCAGACGCGTTGGCTGCCGCGGCTGCAATAGAACTCATCGTAGCCGCAGGCCACCTTGCTGATCAGGGCTTCGGAGGCGAGGGCAGTGGAAAGACCAGTGCCGCGGATCGGAGCGGCGTCGGCAGTATAGGCGAGGCTGAGCAACAAGCCCAAGGCGAGGATGATTCGGCGCATGTGAAACTCCCTAATTTCGCAAGAATGACGTGGAACACATGAATGAGGCCACAACGAATTGCGTCAATCCTGTGTTTCGCCACGGGGGCGGGTGTTGTGAAACGCCGTCCCGGTTCGAGAGACAAAGAGGCCGCCAACTGAGGCGGCCTATGGCGCGTGGCGGGGGCGTGACAACTTCGACGGGGGCGGCGGTTCGTCGATATTGGGTGTGGCCGCCTTCGTTGTGCCGATCCGGTTGCAGTTCGGGCACATGAAGAAATGCGAGACGATCCTGGGGGCCGTTTTATCGAGTTCGGACCGATACCAGCGCATATCCAAGTGGCAATTCGGGCAACCTGGGGATTCTAGCCCATCCAAAGATCGCTTGAGGTGTTCGACCATGACGCGCGCCCCTGCAAATGCATCATACCCCTTGGTTTCACGCCCCCAAATGGAATTAGGACACTCTTCATTCTGACTTAGGACACCGGGGTCAAACCCGGACAGCACCCCGGACCGCATATATCCCCTCTAGACATGTAGAACGAAGCCTGCTACGGTGGCTTTGTTCTTACGGGAGAGGGTTATGTCCAAGCCAAAAGGCCCCAGCGTCCGAGACTTCCAGAAGCGGTTCCCGGATGAGGATACCTGCCTCAACCATCTGATGCGGACCCGCTACGGCGAGCGCCTGACCTGCCTCAAGTGCCACAAGGAGGCGACCTATTATCGCGTGAAGGGCCGCCGGTCCTTCGAATGCGAGCATTGCGGCTATCAGGTCTACCCGACCGCCGGGACGCCTTTTGAGAAGACCCGCACGCCTCTCCGCGACTGGTTCTTCGTCATGTTCCTGTTCTGCTCGACCCGCAACGGCGTGGCGGCCAAGGAGGTCGAGCGCCAGCTTGGCGTGACCTACAAGACGGCGTGGCGCATGTGCTTCCTGATCCGTGGCTATATGGGCTACGTCGACGGCGACGGACCTATCGGCGGCCCCGGCGGTGGCATCGTGGAAGCCGACAAGACCTTCATCGGCGGCAAGGACGCGCGCGGCGAGGATGACAAGGCCATTGTGCTCGGCATGGTCGAGCGGCAGGGCGACGTGATTACCCGCGTCGTGACCGGACGCCGCTCGGATTACGTTCTGCCGCAGATCAAAAAATTTGTGAAAGAGGGGTCGAAGGTTGCGACCGACGAAGCGGCCGCCTTCCGCCCGCTGATGGAGCGTCACGGCTACGACCACCACACCGTCGATCACTCATCCAAGGAATACGTTCGCGGCGACATTCACACGAACACCATCGAAGCGTTCTGGGCGAACGTGAAGCGCGGGATCAACGGGACTTACGTCCACGTTTCGAAGAAGTACCTGCAGACTTACCTTCGCGAGTTCGAGTATCGCCATAACCTGCGCCACGCCCCTTACCTGATGTTCGATTGTCTCCTTGCTGCTTTCCCGCAGGTTCGGGTTGAGAAGCCATGACCTGCAAAAGGCGGTCAAACCGAGCGAATTTTTTGGATTTCTTATTCACCGGCGGCCACCTTTTTTGACATTTGAGGTGGCTTAACCGCCGACTTGCGAACTTCCTGTTCGTAATTGCGAATTAGGGGTTCTATCTCTTCGAGAGAAAATGAACGGCGATATTTCTTGCCGTCGTATTCGAAGAAAAACGTTAAGGGCACAATGTCTGCGAGAAATTGTTGAAGCGTTATCGGGCTGCCGTCTTCTGAGAAATACGCGCGCGTGTCTATAATTGCGCCAGTCGGAATTGGATTTAGTTCGTCGTGGCGATAGAACTTGCCGCCCAAGTTGAAAAGAATGGGGTATTCTTTGTTTGTGCGATCAGAGCGAACATATCCTCGATAGTTCACCAATGGATCATTAGTTAGATTTCGCCCTTGTGCCTGGAACTGGTGAATTACCACAGCACCGCCGTTCGGCGCGCTCATCCCTATGAAATTATAGCCCCGATGAATTTCAAACCCCCAGTTGAAGTCTGAAACCCGTTGAGGCTCGGCTTTTGATTCATCCGCATAGCGGGCCGGTGCGGGTCCGCGTTGCGTCTGCCAAATAACCCCAGCGAGCGCGACGCAGGCAAATATGATTACCCCGGCCAATCCAGTGAGTATCAGGTGTGTTGGTTCCACCATTTTGACCCGGTCGAGAATCCGCTCACGGAACAACCATAGCGGATAAACAAGCAACCCGGCGAGACCGCCGTAGAACATGGCCGCACCAATCAATGGTGGGATCGACGGAAAGACGGATGGCGCGCCTAACAAGACGGCCTCCACGCATATAAAAATGATGTGCATGCGCTCGACTCCCGCCCCAAGTCGATCCTAGGGCTAGTAGGGGAGTTCGCAATGTGCCCCTTCATCGGGCTACATGTCCAGAGGGGATATATCGGCCCCGGACCGGGTACTGTCCGAATTAGGACACGCGCAGAGGGGAATTAGGACACCCCCTTTCCTACAACTCCCGATAGTGGTTAAATTTCGTTAACCACCAGCCGGGGGGACTCGTGGTAAAGTTGAGTCGGCCGAAGACGGCGCGAAAAGCGCCATGACCATAGCTGCGTGTTATCTCTCGCCAGAGGGGGTCGTGCTGGGCGCAGACAGCACGTCGACCTATTTCACGCCTGCTGGCCCCCATTATTTCAATAATGGCCAAAAAATATTCGAGATCGGCCAGGACAGCACTTTGGGGATAGTGACATGGGGGCTAGGTGGCCTTTCGATAAGCAGCCACCGAATGCTCGTCGCTGTTCTCGCTGATGACCTGAAAAAGAAAAAGCCAAAATCCGTACAAGAAGTTGCGGAGCGCTGGTGCGATCAGTTTTGGACGGCCTACACCACGTCACCTTTGAGGCCCGACATTGACGCCTGCCGTGCCCTGCACGGGCGCCCTGCGTTTGACCCAATTGCTGTTCCCGCCCCCGCAGATATGCGCACCAAGGCAGAGGACGACAAATACAAGACCCTTCGGTCGACTTTGCGCGTGGGGTTTTGTCTGGCCGGGTATGTGGCCACGGATCACACTCCGGCAGCCTTCCAGATGCTGTTTGACCCTACGATGCAGGCATGCCCGGCCCCGACCGCCATCCCAATCGGCAAGCAACGATATTGGGGTGCGCCAAACATGATTGATCGGTTGATCAAGGGCTGCGACCAAAGGTTCCGGGACGCGATCTTGAAATCTGGTAAATGGAACGGCTCTGAAGCGGACCTAGATCAACTCATTGCAAAACAAGGGCTTTCCCATCCACCAGCGCCTATGAGGGATGCTATAGACTTTACGCATGCCTGCATCCTGAGCACGATCAAGGCTCTTAAATTCTCCGAACTTGCACAAACATGTGGTGGACCCATCGAAATCGCGGTTATTACCGTGGATCGTCCCTTCAGATGGGTACGGCACAAGCAGTGGGATGCCGCAATTACAGAGGGAGACCCATAATGCAAAATACCCCTAGGAGGCGCGCCTTACAGCAGGACGTTTTTGATTACACCGAGATTCAAGATGAGCCCGCCGTTATCGGCGAGCCCACTGATGCTGCTGCTGCACACGCTGACAGAGTCGAAGCGGTGCTTGGCGATCAGCACTCCTATGTCGAATTGGAAGTGGAGAGCGAACTCCCGCTCGCTGCTCTTTGGGACCGCACCACCTACTAGTTCACTCCGCCTTGTATTACGCGAAACTTGCGTCGTCGGTCCGGTGCAGTCGTGGTCGGCTCTTGCGGAGTGACAGCCAGCGCAGCGTCTAGCAGATCGCCAATCGTCCAGACCCGCTCGGCAACGCCAAGCGCAACGGCTGGCGTCGTGCGGTGTGCTTCGTGGACGCGGCAGAAATTGTAATGCGCGACGTACAGCCCGACGGCCGCATAGTGATGGTCCAGCTTCTTTGAGAAGCCGTTGGTCAGCCGCGTGAAGCGGCGAGACGACATGCGGAGCGTGAGGTTCTGGCGCTCAACGTAGCTGGTCGAGATTTCCGCCGGGACGCCGATTACCGCTTCTTTCGCTACGGCTACTACCTGGGCCGGGGAGTAGCGGCCCTGCGCTTCTTTTACGAGGTGCGTTACGCTGTAGGTCTTTACGATGACGCCGTGAGCGGCGCGGGTGCCGAAGGCATCGCGGACGGCGTTGCGGTAAGGGGCGAAGCCATCGGTTGAGATTTCTGGCTGGCCTAGAACGCGCTCACGCAGGTCATATAAAAACTCGGTCGTGGTCGCGCTATCGCGCTTGCCGACGCGGTACGCGACGATGGCCTTGGCCGCAGAGGCCAGACCGACATAGATGTATTGGTCGCCTTTGTAGGCGATCTCGTGCCGCTTCACGTTCTTCTGCTTTTTGCCGACAAAGGACCACGCCTCGTCCAATTCCAGACGACCAACGCGCAGCGAGTGCATTGTCTTGTCGTGAAGGCGGGCGCAGCCATTACCGACACGACGGCCAAGCCGCATGATGGTGTCGCGGTGGACGCCGGTCATGCGCTCAATGGCGCGGATCGACATGCCCTCGGTGAGGGCGGCAACGATCTCAATCTGCTTGTCGCGGGGAAGGATATTCATGTCGGGCCCAATCCGTCATGTTGAGGGACGGGGCCATGCGATGGAAATGCCGGGCCGTGATCGCTATATTCGATACGGTCGGATGCTCCGGGGCCCAATCCCGAGGTTGAAGATCAGGGGCCGCCGCTGTTAGCGCAGCGTCGGTCCCACTTAATGCGATGGTGCGGGGGCCCAGAATCGAACTGGGATTACGGGGGTGTAGTCCCCGGGTCCTGACCACTAGACGACCCCCGCCCATGCAAAAAAGCGCCCCGCTCGCGTCTCCGCAGGTGGGGCGTTTCTTTGTATGCATCAGCCATCGCATGCTTGCATTGTGCACATCTAACCTATCATAGCAAGCAAATGCTTGCAGTTTCCAGAAAAATGGGGATAATGCAGGCTTCCCAAGGAGGATGCTTGCATGAGTAACGAAACAGGCAAAGCAAAGGGAGGACGCGCCCGGGCGGACGCCCTCTCGAAGAAAAAGCGGAAGGAGATTGCTCAAAAAGCCGCTGCGGCTCGTTGGTCAGACGATATCAAGCAGGCGACACATGGTACCGAGGATCACCCGCTCCGGATCGGCGAGATAGAAATCCCCTGCTACGTCCTTGAAGATGAGACGCGCGTCCTTTCCCAAAGAGGCACGATGGGCGGCCTCAATCTAGGTCGAGGCACAGCTGGTGGCGTGGGTGGTGACCGACTGGTCAATTTTTTGACCAGTAAGTCACTTTCTCCCTTTCTTTCCAAAGAGTTGATGGAGGTGATCAAGAATCCCATTCGCTTTAGGGCGCCAAGCGGAGGCGTTGCCTTTGGGTATCCAGCTACGATCCTGCCCGACATTTGCGACGTTGTGCTTGCGGCTAGGAAGGAAGGCAGCCTGCACTTTCAACAGCAGCATATTGCTGAGCGTTGTGAGATTTTGCTTCGTGGCTTGGCGCGCGTTGGCATCATTGCACTAGTCGATGAAGCAACCGGCTTCCAGAAGGACCGGGCCAAGGATGCGCTATCCCGTATTTTGGAGGCGTTTATTGCAAAGGAATTGCAGCCTTGGTTGCGGACGTTTCCTGGGGATTTCTACCAAGAAATGTTCCGTCTCCGAGGGATGGAATATCCGAACGACGCCGTTCAGAAACCCAGATATTTTGGGATTCTTACGAATGACATTGTGTATGACCGCCTAGCGCCGGGTGTTTTGGAAGAACTGAAAAAAGTGAATCCAAAAAACGAGACGGGCCGCAGAAAACACAAAAACTTCCAGTGGCTTACAAACAATGTGGGTTATCCAAAGCTGCGAGAGCATTTGGGCGCGGTGATCGCCACAATGAAATTGAGCAGCGACTGGTATGACTTCAAATCCAAGCTGGATAAAAACTATCCGCGTCTAGGCAAGCCGACGCAGTTGTCATTCGACTATGCAAGCGAAGAAGCGGGTGACAGCGGCAAGGGCTTGTAACGAAAGAGGCCGCCAACTGAGGCGGCCTCTAGAAGCAAAGTTATTGGCAGGCACAACCATTTCCTTGAATGTCACATAGTCGTCCTTCACGACAATGCCCGATGCACAATGGTGCGGTCGCTCCAGCCGGCCGGCGATCTCGACAGACGCCGGTTTGGACCAAGGTCCGATTTCGATCTTTGGGCGTGAATTTTTCTGAGCCGCCGGAAGTAGTCAATTCAGCTAACTGCTGACGTAATGATTGAGCTTCGGCTGCTTGGGTTAAACAAAGCAACAAACCAAACAGAATTGATATTGTTCTCATCGTCGCCCCCTTAGGTTGTGTAGAAATAAAATTCTACTGTAATTTTTGAAATCAGGACACCCTCCGTTCCTACTTAGGACACCGGGGGTCAAACCCGGACAGTACCCCGGACCGCATAAGAACATATTGCGAACAGAGAACAAATAGTGTACATTGTTTTTAGAGGCCGGAATCACCGGCCGGGGCTGTGCAGCGCCGAAGAGGCGTGTTGTCCGCCCTCCGAATCTGAGGTCTTAAAGGAGCGCGATTATGGCCCAAGCTGCTGCCCGGCAAGCCGCCCTGCGTGTGGTTGAAAGTACGTCCATGGACAAGTCCAAAGCTCTTGATGCCGCGCTCTCCCAGATCGAGCGCAATTTCGGCAAGGGCTCGATCATGAAGCTGGGCAAGTCCGACAAGTCGATGGATGTCGACACGGTCTCCACCGGCTCGCTCGGCCTCGATATCGCGCTCGGCATCGGCGGCCTGCCGCGCGGCCGGGTGGTGGAAATTTATGGGCCGGAATCCTCCGGCAAGACCACGCTCGCTTTGCATACGGTGGCGGAGGCCCAGAAGAAGGGCGGCATCTGCGCCTTTGTCGACGCCGAACACGCGCTCGACCCGATCTATGCCCGCAAGCTCGGGGTCAATGTCGACGAACTTCTGATCTCGCAGCCCGATGCCGGCGAACAGGCGCTGGAAATCGCCGATACGCTGGTGCGCTCGGGCGCGGTCGATATCGTGGTGATCGATTCGGTGGCGGCGCTGGTGCCGCGCGCCGAACTGGAAGGCGAGATGGGCGACAGCCTGCCCGGCCTTCAGGCGCGGCTGATGAGCCAGGCGTTGCGCAAGCTCACCGCCTCGATCAACAAGTCCAAGACCATGGTGATCTTCATCAACCAGATCCGCATGAAGATCGGGGTGATGTATGGCTCGCCGGAAACCACGACCGGCGGCAACGCGCTGAAATTCTACGCCTCGGTGCGCCTCGATATCCGCCGCATCGGCGCCATCAAGGACCGCGACGAGGTGGTCGGCAACCAGACCCGCGTCAAGGTGGTCAAGAACAAGCTGGCGCCGCCGTTCAAGCAGGTCGAGTTCGACATCATGTATGGCGAGGGCGTCTCCAAGCTCGGCGAACTGATCGACCTCGGCGTCAAGGCCGGGGTGGTGGAGAAATCCGGCGCCTGGTTCTCCTATGACAGCCAGCGCATCGGGCAGGGCCGCGAGAATGCAAAAGCCTTTCTGAAGGCCAATCCCGACATGGCGGCGCAGATCGAGGCCGCGGTGCGGCAGAATTCCGGCATCCTGGCCGAAAAAATTCTGGAAGGTGAACCTGAAGCCGATGCCGACAGCGAGGCCGCGGAGGATTGAGCGCCTCCTGTGCCGATGAAACCGCGCAACCCCCGGCCCGAAAGCCGGGGTTTTGCGTTGGGGCGTTCGCCCATGGGGCGGATGCCGTTTGCGCGCCGGCCGGCCCCCGCCGCCCGGCGGCCCGGGACGGACAGGCCGGTCCGGGGCCGATTGTCGCCATTTCTGGACACGTCCCGACCCCCTCGCTACATATCCCTGACATCCTGAAAGGGCCGGGGCGTGATGCTTGGCCATTGCACAGGCTAAGGGGCCGGCGCTGACAGCAGCGCCGCGAGCGACAGAAACGGCATTTTCGTCCATGAGCGGCGTCAACGAGATCAGGTCCAGCTTCCTCGACTATTTCAAGCGGCACGGCCACGAGGTCGTTCCGTCGTCGCCGCTGGTGCCGCGCAACGACCCGACCCTGATGTTCACCAATGCCGGCATGGTGCAGTTCAAGAATGTCTTCACTGGCCTCGAGAAGCGTCCCTACCAGCGCGCGGCCTCCTCGCAGAAATGCGTGCGCGCCGGCGGCAAGCACAACGATCTCGACAATGTCGGCTATACCGCGCGCCATCTCACCTTCTTCGAGATGCTCGGCAATTTCTCGTTCGGCGACTATTTCAAGGAGCGCGCGATCGAGCTCGCCTGGAACCTGATCACGAAAGAGTTCGGGCTGAAGAAGGACAAGCTGCTTGTCACCGTCTACCACACCGACGACGAGGCGGCGGTTTTCTGGAAGAAGATCGCGGGCTTTTCGGACGATCGCATCATCCGCATCCCGACGTCGGACAATTTCTGGGCCATGGGCGACACCGGACCGTGCGGCCCGTGTTCGGAGATTTTCATCGACCGCGGCGATCACATCTGGGGTGGACCTCCGGGCAGCCCGGAGGAGGACGGCGACCGCTTCCTCGAGTTCTGGAATCTCGTGTTCATGCAGTACGAGCAGGTGACGAAGGAGGAGCGCGTGCCGCTGCCGCGTCCCTCGATCGACACCGGCATGGGACTGGAGCGCATGGCCTGCATCCTGCAGGGCGTCGACAGCGTCTTCGAGACAGATCTGTTCCGCCACCTGATCGATGCGACCGCGACGGCTCTCGGGCGCGGCGCCGACGAGCAGACTGTGGCGTCGTACCGGGTGATTGCGGACCATCTGCGCTCGTCGTCCTTCCTCGTCGCGGACGGCGTGCTGCCGTCGAACGAAGGCCGCGGCTATGTGCTGCGCCGGATCATGCGCCGCGCCATGCGGCACGCCGAACTGCTCGGCGCAAAAGAGCCGCTGATGTGGAAGCTCATGCCTGCGCTCGCCCGCGAGATGGGGCAGGCCTGTCCTGAACTCGTTCGGGCCGAGGCGCTTATCACTGAAACGCTCAAGCTCGAGGAAACCCGCTTCCGCGCCACGCTGACGAAGGGTCTGTCGATCCTCGACGAGGCGTCGAAGTCGCTGAAGAAGGGCGACATGTTCGACGGCGAGACCGCCTTCACGCTCTACGACACCTATGGCTTCCCGCTTGATCTCACGCAGGATGCGCTGAAGTCGCGTGGCATCGGCGTGGACATCGCGTCCTTCACCGACGCCATGGATCGCCAGCGCGAGCAGGCGCGTTCGGCGCGCTTCTCGTCGGGCGAGACTGCTACCGAGGCGATCTGGTTTGCGCTGCACGAGAAGCTCGGCGCGACCGAGTTTCTTGGCTATGACACCGAAAACGCCGAGGGCGTCGTCACCGCGCTCCTCCGCGACGGCAAGGAGGTTGCCGAGCTGAAGACCGGCGAAAGCGGTCTCGTGATGCTCAACCAGACGCCGTTCTACGGCGAATCCGGCGGCCAGACCGGCGACACCGGCGTGATGACCGGCGAGGGCGTGCGGCTCCGCGTCACCGACACCCAGAAAAAGGCCGGCGACCTGTTCGTGCATTCCGGCGTGGTGGAGCAGGGCGTGCTGAAGGTTGGCGCCGCCCTGCAGCTCGACATCGACCATGCGCGCCGCGCCGCGATCCGCTCCAATCACTCCGCCACCCATCTTCTGCACGAGGCTTTGCGCCAGGTGCTGGGCGATCACGTCGCGCAAAAAGGCTCGCTGGTGGCGCCTGACCGGCTGCGCTTCGATTTCTCGCATCCCAAGCCGATGAACGACGACGAAGTGCTGCGGGCCGAGGACATCGCCAACACCATCCTGCTGCAGAATACCCCGGTCACCACCCGCCTGATGGCGGTGGACGACGCCATCTCCTCCGGCGCGCGCGCGCTGTTCGGCGAGAAATACGGCGACGAGGTGCGCGTGGTGGCGATGGGCGAGGGCAAAGGCAACCAGATGGGCTGGTCGGTCGAGTTGTGCGGCGGCACCCATGTGAAACGCACCGGCGATATCGGCCTGATCGCGGTCGCGGGCGAAAGCGCGGTCGGCGCCGGCGTGCGCCGCATCGAGGCGATGACCGGCGAGGCCGCGCGCAAGCATCTGGCGTCGGAAAGCCGCAGGCTGCGCGATCTCGCCGGGCTGCTGAAGGTGCCGGTGGGGGAGATCGACGCCCGCGTCACGCAACTGATGGACGAGCGCAGGAAGCTCGAGCGCGATCTGGCGGACGCAAAAAAGAAGCTGGCCATGGGCGGCGGCAGGGCGAAGGATGGCGCGGCCGAGGCGATCCGCTCGGTCGGCGACGTGAAGCTGCTCGCTCGCGCGGTCGAGGGCATCGACCTGAAGGACCTGCGCAGCCTGGCCGACGAAGGCAAGAAGCAGGTCGGCTCCGGCGTGGTCGCCATTGTCGGCAAGACCGAGGACGGCAAGGCCGGGATCGTGGTCGGCGTCACCGCCGACCTGACCGCGCGTTTCTCCGCGGTCGATCTGGTGCGCATGGGCGCGGAAGCACTCGGCGGCAAGGGCGGCGGCGGGCGGCCCGACATGGCGCAGGCCGGCGGTCCGGACGGTTCCAGGGCCGACGCCGCGCTCTCGGCCATCGAGGCCGCGCTCGGCGGCGGATGATCCGCCGCTTCAAGCCAAAAAGTTTCATCGGGGCGGGTGACGAATCCGTCCATTCCCCTGATAAGAGGGCGCGAGGACGAGCGTTGTCGACGCGGGAGAAAGCGCATTGCTGCACGCCGAGGGGCTGAAAAGCATCCTGATTTTCCTGGTCGCGGCCGGCATCATCGTGCCGCTGCTGCACCGGCTGCGGCTCGGCACTGTGCTCGGCTTTCTGATCATCGGCCTGGCGCTCGGTCCTTTCGGGCTGGGGCTGCTGGTCGACCAGTTTCCCTGGATCCAGTACATCACCCTTGACGATCCGGCGCGCGCCGAGCCGCTCGCCGAACTCGGCATCGTCTTCCTTTTGTTTCTGCTTGGCATGGAACTGTCCATGCAGCGGCTGTGGCAATTGCGCCGCTATGTGCTGGGCGTCGGCGCGATTCAGGTGGTGGTGTCCATCCTGGCAATCGGCACGCTCATCCGCTGGAGCGGATTGCCGCCGCCGACCGGCCTTATTCTCGGGATGTGTTTTGCGCTGTCATCCACGGCGATCGTGATGCAGCTCCTGATCGACCAGCACCGCTCGGCGGCGCCGGTCGGGCGCATTTCGCTGTCGATCCTTCTGTTTCAGGACCTGATGGTGGTGCCGGTGCTGTTCACCATCGGCATTCTGGAGGCGCGCAGCGCCGGCGGACATTCCTTCATCGACCTTGTCAAGCCGTTCGGCCAGGCGCTGGCTGCGGTGGTGCTGATCATGGTGATCGGAAAATATGTCATCACCCCGCTGATGCGGTCGGCGGCGCGCACCGGCAGCCGCGAACTGATCATGGCGATCTCGCTGGTCATCGTGGTCGGCATTTCGGCGGCCACCGGCGCGTCGGGCCTGTCGGTCGCGCTTGGCGCTTTCCTCGCCGGACTTCTGCTCAGCGACAGCGAATACCGCCATCAGATCGAGGTCGATCTCGATCCGTTCAAGGGATTGCTGCTCGGCATTTTCTTCGTCACCGTCGGCATGCTGATCGATCTGAAGGTGGTGTGGCAGCATGTCGGCTGGGTGCTGCTGGCGCTCGTTGCCCTGATTGCAGTCAAGGCATTGATCCTGTATGGCGCGGCGCGGCTGTTCGGAGTGTCGCGGCCGCAGGCGGCGGAAGTCGCGCTGCTGCTCGCTCAAGGCGGCGAATTCGCCTTCATCGTGATCGGACTGGCACGCGGCAAGGGCCTGCTGCAGCCCGATATCGCAACCTCGGCGATCGCGGTGGCAGGCCTGAGCATGATGCTCACGCCGGTGCTTGCAATCGCGGCGCGCCGGCTCGGCGAATATCTCGAGCCGCTGGATCACGATCACCAGACGCCGGAAGCGGAGGTTGCCGAGTTGCGCGATCACGTCATCATCGGCGGGTTCGGCCGGGTGGGACAGACGGTGGCGCGGGTGCTGGATTCGGAAAATGTGCCCTGGGTCGCGCTCGATACCCATGGTGCCGTCGTCTCCGAGCATCGCGAGAAAGGCCGCATGGTCTATTTCGGGGATTCCAGCCGCCGTGAATTGCTGGAACGGGCCGGCGCCAAGCGGGCCCGCGCCTTCGTCGTGACATTGAGTAGCGCCGAGCACACCGAACGCATGGTCGCCGAAATTCTCAAGCTGCGGCCCAAGGCCAGCGTGCTGGCCCGCGCCCGCGACGCCGAGCATGCCGCCCGCCTGATGCGGCTGGGCTGCCATGGCGCCATTCCGGAGACAGTGGAGGCCAGTCTGCAGCTTGCCGGCCGTCTGCTGGAGGCGCTGGACTTCCCCGAAGACGTCGCGGACCGCCGCATCACCGAGATCCGCATGACGGAGGTCGAGGGGCTGCGCAAGGTCAGCAAGAAGCGGAAAAAATAAGGGCGCGGCCAAAGCTGCGCCCTTTGTTCTTCTGAACGCATCTCCGCCCTCACGATGAGGCCGATAGGGGCGACGCTAGCGCATTATGCCGCCACCGCCTTTTTCAGGTTCTCGTCGATCTTGTCGAGGAAACCGGTGGTCGAGAGCCACTTCTGCTCGGGGCCGACGAGGAGGGCGAGGTCCTTGGTCATGTAGCCGGCTTCGACGGTGTCGACGCAGACCTTTTCCAGCGTGGTCGAGAATTTTGCCAGCGCCGCATTGTCGTCGAGCTTGGCACGATGGCTAAGGCCGCGCGTCCAGGCGAAGATCGAGGCGATCGAGTTGGTCGAGGTCTCGTTGCCCTTCTGGTGCTCGCGGTAGTGGCGGGTGACGGTGCCGTGCGCGGCTTCCGATTCTACCACCTTGCCGTCGGGCGTCATCAGCACCGAGGTCATCAGGCCGAGCGAGCCGAAGCCCTGCGCCACCACGTCCGACTGCACGTCGCCGTCGTAGTTCTTGCAGGCCCAGACATAGCCGCCGGACCATTTCATCGCCGCCGCCACCATGTCGTCGATCAGGCGGTGCTGGTAGGTGATCTTCTTCTCGGCAAATTTGTCTTTGAATTCCTTGTCGAACAATTCTTGGAACAGTTCCATGAAGCGGCCGTCATACTGCTTCAGAATGGTGTTTTTGGTCGACAGATACAGCGGATAGCCGCGATTCAGCGCATAATTCATCGAGGCACGCGCGAAATCGCGGATCGAGGAGTCGAGGTTGTACATCGCCATGGTGACGCCGCTCTCAGGCGCCTTGAAGACTTCCTTCTCGATCACTTTGCCGTCCTCGCCGGTGAACTTGATCGAGATCGTGCCCGCCGTCGGAAACTTGAAATCGGTGGCGCGATACTGGTCGCCGTAGGCGTGGCGGCCGATGACGATCGGCTGCGTCCAGCCCGGCACCAAGCGCGGCACGTTCTTGCAGATGATCGGCTCGCGAAAGATGGTGCCGCCGAGGATGTTGCGGATTGTGCCGTTGGGCGAGCGCCACATTTCCTTCAGGCCGAATTCCTTCACGCGGCCTTCGTCGGGGGTGATGGTGGCGCATTTCACCGCGACGCCGACCTTCTTGGTCATTTCGGCGGAATCGATGGTGATCTGGTCGTTTGTTTCGTCGCGCTTCTGGACGCTCAGATCGTAATAGAGCAGGTCGATATCGAGATAGGGATGGATCAGCTTGTCCTTGATGAGCTGCCAGATGATGCGGGTCATTTCGTCGCCGTCCATTTCGACGACGGGATTCTTAACCTTGATCTTCGCCATTTTCAGGAGCCACCTTGTCAGAGCCGGCATCGGCGACGGTCGTCGGAATGACGGAAAATTTGGCGCGCACTCATCGAAGACGCCGCCCGCAGCCACGGCGGGCTCTATAGCATTGACCTATTTGCCGTAAAAGCGGCTTGGCTTGTGGACTTTAGCCGCATCCAGACCGCTACGCCCGGACTGAAGACCCGCTCGATGAAGTCGTCATCGAGCGGGTCACGGTCTCGGGAGATGCCGGCCGTCCGGCTTCGGCGTCAGAGCGCGGCGAGCGCGGCGTTCAGCGTGGCGCTCGGCCGCATCGCGGTCGATGCCTTGGCGTCGTCGGGCATATAGTAGCCGCCGACATCGACCGGCTTGCCTTGCGCGGCGATCAGTTCGGCGTTGATCTTGGCCTCGTTCGCGGCGAGTGTTTCCGCCAGCGGCTTGAAGCGGGCTTGCAGCTCCGCGTCCTTGGTCTGCGCAGCCAGCGCCTGAGCCCAGTACAAAGCGAGGTAGAAGTGGCTGCCGCGATTGTCGAGTTCGCCGACCTTGCGCGCAGGATTGCGGTTGAACTTGAGGAAATTGCCGATGGCCGTGTCGAGCGTCTCGGCGAGAACCTGCGCCTTGGCGTTCTTGTAGGTCTGCGCCAGATGCTCGAGCGATGCGCCGAGGGCGAGGAATTCGCCAAGCGAATCCCAGCGCAGATAGCCCTCTTGCTGGAACTGCTCCACGTGCTTGGGGGCCGAGCCGCCGGCGCCGGTCTCGAACAGACCGCCGCCCGCCAATAGCGGAACGATCGACAGCATCTTGGCCGAGGTGCCGAGCTCCATGATCGGAAACAGGTCGGTCAGATAATCACGCAGCACGTTGCCGGTGACGGAGATCGTGTCCTGCCCCTTGCGGATACGCTCGAGCGAAAACTTCATCGCGTCGACCGGCGCGATGATGCGGATATCGAGCCCCGACGTATCCTGACCTTTCAGGTACCTTTCGACTTTTTCGATGACCTGTGCGTCATGCGCGCGCTTGGCGTCGAGCCAGAACACCGCCGGGGTGTTGGTGAGGCGTGCACGGCGCACCGCGAGCTTGACCCAGTCCTGAACCGGTGCGTCTCTGAGCTGGCACATGCGGAAAATGTCGCCGGCCTCGACCGGGCGCTCCAGCAGCACCTTGCCGTCATCGGCGACGACTCGAACCGTTCCGCTCGCGGGCACTTCGAACGTCTTGTCGTGCGAGCCGTATTCCTCGGCCTTCTGCGCCATCAACCCCACATTCGGCACCGAGCCCATAGTCCTGGGATCGAACGCGCCGTGCGCCTTGCAGTCCTCGATGACCGTCTGAAACAGCGTCGCGTAGGAGCGATCGGGGATCGCGGCCTTGACGTCGTGCAGTTTGCCGTCGGGCCCCCACATGCGGCCGGACTCGCGGATCATCGCCGGCATCGACGCGTCTACGATGACGTCGCTGGGCACATGCAGGTTGGTAATGCCCTTGTCGGAATTGACCATGGCAAGGCCGGGCCGTTTGGCGTACTCCGCCGCGATTTCGTCCTTGATCGCTTTCTTTTCGGCGTCCGGCAGCGTTTCGATCTTTGTCAGCAGGTCACCGAATCCGTTGTTGAGATTGACCCCGAGACGTTTGAGCGTAGCGGCGTGCTTCTCGATCACATCGGCGAAGAAGATGGAAACGGCGTGGCCGAATATGATGGGATCGGCGATCTTCATCATGGTCGCCTTCACGTGCAGCGAGAACAGCACGCCTTCCTTCTTGGCGGCTTCGATCTGCTTGGCAAAGAAGGCGCGCAGCGCCTTGCGGCTCATCACCGCCGCGTCGATGATCTCGCCGGCCTGGATCGGCGTCTTCGCCTTCAGTATCGTGACGACGCCGTCGGCGCCGACCAGCTCGATACGGGCGTTGGTCGCAGCCTGAACAGTGGTCGAGATTTCCGAGCCGTAGTAATCGCCTTCCGGCATGTACGCCACATGCGATTTGGAGTCCTTGCTCCAGGCGCCCATCTTGTGCGGATTGTCGCGGGCGTATTGCTTGACGGCGCCGGCGGCGCGGCGGTCGGAATTGCCCTCGCGCAAGACCGGGTTGACGACGCTGCCGAACACCTTGGCGTAGCGGGCCTTGATGTCCTTCTCGGCTTCCGTCGTCGGGTTATCCGGATAGTCTGGAACGGCGTAGCCCTTGCCTTGCAATTCCTTGATCGCGGCCTTGAGCTGCGGGATCGAGGCGGAGATGTTGGGCAGCTTCATGATGTTGGCTTCGGGCTTCGTCGCGAGTTCGCCGAGTTCGGCGAGTTCGTCGTGGGTCCGTTGCGCAGGTGGAAGCTTGTCGGAGACGCTGGCCAGGATGCGGCCGGCCAGCGAGATGTCCTTCAGCGTCACGGACACCCCCGCCGCGCCCACGAAGGCTTTGACGATCGGCAGCAGGGAATAGGTCGCCAGCGCCGGGGCTTCATCGACCTTTGTCCACATGATTTCGAGATCTGGCATGCTTGCACCTCTGGGCGCCGTGCTTGTTGGGCCGACCGGAAACTGACCATTGACGGGCGCGGGGAATGGCTTCCCCCTCGGGCCCTCAAATGAATTGTTCTCGGCGCGGAGACCGCCAATCGGGAATTCGACTGACGAGAGTTCGGCGCGCGCCCTATAGCATCCCGCACTGCGCTGGTAAAAGCCTTGTTGGCAGGTGCGAGACAACCACCTCCGGGAAGGGTTTCCCGCAAATTAGCGGCGCACGCGGCCACCGACCGCGCCGAACCGAAATCCCGGCGGGAGCTGCCGGGTGTTTCGGCCGGAAGAGGGTGCAGCCGCTTGACGCAAGCGGCCGGCTTCGGCAGTGGCTGCATCTTCAGGGCATTTGCCCGCCGAGGAGCACCGCATGCCCGGCGCCGGAACCGACCATACCAAGGACTGGACCGAGACCGCCGCACCCGTGGTGATTCTGGTCGAGCCCCAGCTCGGCGAGAATATCGGGGCGACGGCGCGCGCCATGGGCAATTTCGGATTGTCGCGGCTGCGGCTGGTCAAGCCGGTGCAGGGATGGCCGAACGAGCGCGCGCGCGTGATGGCGTCGGGCGCCGACCGCATCCTGGAGCAGGCGGAATTGTTCGACAGCGCGGCCGCCGCCGTCGCCGACTGCCACCATGTCTTCGCCATGACGGCGCGGGCGCACGACCAGGCCAAGCCGGTGGCCGGCGCCGAGGAGGCCGTGCGCCTGATGGCGCCGCGGATCGCGGGCGGCGAGACGATCGGATTGATGTTCGGGCGCGAGCGCAACGGACTCGAGAACGACGAAGTCGGGCTGGCGGATTGCATCGTGACGCTGCCGGTCAATCCCGCCTTCGCCTCGCTCAATCTGGCGCAGGCGGTGGTGATCCTCGGCTATGAATGGTTCAAGCTGGCGAGCGCGGGCGGGCTGCCGTTCGGCATGCCGGCCAAATCGCCGCCCGCGCCCAAGGAGCAGCTGTTCGCCTTTTTCAGGGATCTGGAGCGCGAACTGGAGGCGGTCGAATATTTCCGCCCCGCCGAGAAGCGCGGGACCATGATCGTCAACATGCGCAACATCTTCACGCGCATGCAGCCGAGCCAGCAGGACATCCGCACTTTGCACGGCGTGATCACGGCTCTGGTGCAGGGACGCAAGGGCCCGGCCAAGGGCGGCGTGCTCGACGGCCCGCAGGCGGAATTGCTGCGCACGCTGTTGAGCGGCCAGGCCGCCGCCGAAGGTGCGCCGACGCGCGGTCCGATGCGCGGGCTGGCGCGGCTGCTGCGGCGAAACCCGACCGACGCCGAACGCATTTTCTGGACGGCGCTGACCAACGACCGGCGCTTCGCGACGTCGGGCTTCAAGCGGCAGACGCCGGTCGGACCGCATGTGGTGGATTTCGTTTCTTTTCCGCTGCGGATGGTGATTGATCTGGTGCCGGATGGGGAAGCCAACGAGGCGGCGGGTGCGCGGGTCGAGAGGCGGCAATGGCTCGAGGAGCGCGACTATCGCATCGTCGCGGTGAGCGCGGGCGAGGTGGAGGCCGATGTCGCGCAGGTGCTCGATCGCCTCGCCGCCAGGATCGCCGCGCTGCCATCCGGCGGCTAGCCGAGCGTGACGTCGAGCAGCATCATGACAATCAGCCCGATCATGAGACCGAAGGTCGCCAGATTTTCGTGTCCGGCCCGATGCGTTTCGGGAATGATTTCGTTGCTGACCACGAAAATCATCGCGCCGGCGGCGAAGCCCAGCCCCCATGGCAGGAGCGGCGTGAACACCGACACCGCGGTCACGCCCAGCAGGCCGCCGACGGGCTCGACGAGGCCGGTGGCGAGCGCGATCAGAATGGCCGTGCTGCGGGAATAGTTGAGCGACAGCAGCGAGGCCGCCACCGCCAGGCCTTCCGGCATGTTCTGCAACCCGATGCCGATCGCCAGGGTTGTGCCGCGGCTGACATCGCCGCTGCCAAAGCCGACGCCGACCGCCAGTCCTTCCGGAAAATTGTGCAGCGTGATGGCGATCACGAACAGCCAGATGCGGCGGATCGCCCGCACATCGGCGCCGCTGCGACCGAGCACAAAATGTTCGTGTGGCGCGTAGCGATTGATCAGCGCGAGACTGGAGGCGCCGAGCATCACCGCGGCGGCAACGATGGTTGCGGCGATCGGTCGGCTGCCGGAATCAATTGCGGCATAGCGGAGCGCCGGGATGATGAGGGAGAAGAACGAGGCGGCCAGCATCACGCCGGCGGAAAATCCGAGAAAGGCGTTTTTCACGGTTTCGGACAGGGTGCGAACCAGCAGGATCGGCAGGGCGCCGATGCCGGTCGCGACGCCGGCCACGAGGCTTGCTGCGGTACCGATGCCGATCAGGTTCCAGTCCATGACCGCACCGTGGCGAAGACCCTCTAGCGCGCTTGCAGGATTTTCAACTGCTCTGCGGCTCCCGCGCGCAGGAAGGCAAGATCGCTGCCGACCGTCAGGAATTTGAATCCGCGCTTGGCGGTGGCGGCCGCGCGCTCGGCGTCGATGCAGTAGAGGCCGGGAATTTTTCCGGCCTTCTTGCATGCGGCCAGAATCTGGTCGAGCGCGGCTTCGACCTCGGGCGAATGCGCGTCCAGCGTCTTGCCTTCGCTCAGCGCCATCGACAGATCGGACGGCCCGATGAACAGAACGTCGATGCCGGGCGTCGCCGCGATCGCGTCGAGATGGGCGAGCGACGCGCGCGTCTCGATCATCGCGAAGGTGAGGGTGCTGGCATTGGCTTCCTTGAGATAGGGTCGCTGGTCGGGAAATCCGCCGAGCGCGGCGGCGCGATGGGCGCCCACGCTGCGTTCGCCGAGCGGCGGATATTTGGTCGCCGCCACGAACGCGCGTGCGTCGGCCGCGCTGTTGATCATCGGCGCGATCACGCCTTCGGCGCCGAAATCCAGCATGCGCGCAGCGCCGGCGAAATCGTTCAGCGGCACGCGCACCAGCGGGGCAGCGCCGGCCTGATGAATGCCGGCGATCGCCTGCAGGGTTGTCGCGGTGTCCCAGAGTCCGTGCTGCTGGTCGATGACCGCGGCGGAAAATCCGGCGCGCGCGACATTCTCCGCCACCAGCGGCGAGGGCAATCCGCACCAGGCTGAAAAGACGGTCTCCCCGGATCGCAAGCGGCGGGCGAGCGAAAATCCCGGTGTCGAGGACATGTGCGCCCGCCCTTTATGACAGAATTATTCGGATTGAATTTGTGCAACGGCGATGGCGAGCAATTCGTTCATCTTGGCGCGCACCTGCTGGTCGTTCACCCCTGTGGGGGCGAGATCCGCGATCACCTTGCGGGCCACGTCGTCCTCGCCGGCTTCCTCGAAATCCGCCATCACGACTTCCTTGGCATAGGCGTCGGCGTCCGGACCGGTCTTGCCGAGAAGTTCCGCCGCCCACAGCCCGAGCAGCTTGTTGCGGCGGGCATAGGCCTTGAATTTCAGTTCCTCGTCATGCGCGAACTTCTTCTCGAAGCCTTCCTCGCGCTTGTCGAATGTGGTCATTCCGGGCCCTCGCAAATTTTAAGAAACATCGGGCGCATACTGCGCATTCCGCCTTGCATATCGGGGGAAAGGCGTCAAGGCAACCATGGACGTCTGCAATTTAGACGTTATATGCGGTGGATGACAGGCCTTGCCCTGCATTGTATCCCACCGGTCGATCGGTTAGGTTCGCCTGACCGGTCAGGCCGCTCGCGTTGCGTCTTTGAGTCGCGCCATGCCGTTCCCGCCGCGGGCAAAGCACACGAAATGGAGCCACGGCATTCATGGATTTTCTCAAACCACGGTATATTCCGATGAGCCGCCGCCGCCGCATCTATGAAGGTAAGGCGAAGGTCCTCTATGAGGGCCCCGAACCTGGAACGCTGATCCAGCATTTCAAGGATGACGCCACCGCCTTCAACGCCAAAAAGCACGAAGTGATCGAGGGCAAAGGCGTCCTGAACAACCGCATATCGGAATACATCTTCCAGCACCTGAATGACATCGGCGTGCCGACGCATTTCATCCGCCGGCTCAACATGCGCGAGCAGCTGATCCGCGAAGTCGAGATCATTCCGCTGGAAATCGTGGTGCGCAACGTCGCCGCCGGCTCCCTGGCGACTCGCCTCGGCATCGAGGAAGGCACGCAATTGCCGCGCTCGATCATCGAGTTCTATTACAAGAACGACAAGCTCGGCGATCCGATGGTATCGGAAGAGCACATCACGGCGTTCGGCTGGGCGACCCCGCAGGAGATCGACGACATGATGGCGCTCGCCATCCGCGTCAACGATTTTCTCTCCGGTCTTTTCCTCGGCGTCGGCATCCGCCTTGTGGATTTCAAGATGGAGTGCGGACGGCTGTGGGAAAACGAGATGATGCGCATCGTCGTCGCCGACGAGATCTCGCCCGACTCGTGCCGGCTGTGGGACATCAAGTCGAACGAGAAGCTCGACAAGGACCGTTTCCGCCGCGACCTCGGCGGGCTTGTGGAAGCCTATACCGAAGTCGCCAAGCGGCTCGGCATCATGAGCGAGGGCGAGCCGCCGCGCGGCACCGGCCCGGTGCTGGTGAAGGGCTAATCCGTTCGCATGGAACGTTCGCATGGAAAATGAGAGAGCGGGGGCCGGCTGGCCCCCGTTTTTGTTTCGGAGCGGTCCAGCGCTTGAACGCAAGGGCGGTTCGGACCGACCAAGCGAGACCGGGTCAGCACAGGGCTTTGCGAATGTCGGTTGGGTCTTTCTCGCGCATGGGCGCGGTGGCGGTGCTGCTCGCGGTGTCGGTCTTGCCGGCGCGCGCGGCGGAATATCGGCATCCCAAGAACGTTTTCGCGGTGACTTATGACGAGCGCATCTGGTCGCCCGACATCGACGCCAGCGGAGATTTCGGAATTCAGTGCCGCGAGGACGCCTGCAAGGGCGCGCTGGCCGGCTGCTTTGTGAACACGCAGCGCGTCGTGTTCGGTTCGGTCGAGCGCATCATGCAAGGCTTCGACGGAGAGCGGATCGCGCGCGACCAGATGGCGGCCTTCGCCGAGCAGAAGGCGGCGCTGGAGCAGAAGGTCGCCGGCAGCGTGAGCTGGGACCGGACAGCCGACGTGCCGCCGCAGGTGGTGCTGGCCTATGCCCCGCGCCAGATCGCCGGCCATCCCGTCCTGCAGGCCGAGTTCCGCATGTCCATGGCCGGCCAGGTCGCCCGCTATGTGTCCTACATGACCGCGGGCGCCAGCCATTCCATCGCCATCGTCTGTCATGCCTCGGAAGAGTCGATCGCCGAGTGGCGGCCGCGTTTCGACGCGCTGATGGCCGCGTTCCGCACCCCGGCTCCGAAAACCCGCTGAAACCGCCTAAAAATAGACGGGGATAGCGCATTGAGAGCGCCCCCGAACGATGCTAGGCGGAAGCTCTCGGCCGCCGAATCCCTGCGCCGGCCCCTTGTCCCGCCCGGTTTCGCGCCGGGCCGGTGGTGAAAGCATGAAAGCCCGCGTCACAGTCACTCTCAAATCCGGCATCCTCGACCCGCAAGGCAAGGCGATCGAGGGCGCGCTGAGATCGCTCGGGGTCGAGGGCGTCGCCTCAGTCCGCCAGGGCAAGGTGTTCGATATCGAGCTGGAAGGCACGACCGACCGCGCCAAGGCCGAAGCCGCGCTCAAGGCCGCCGCCGACAAGCTGCTGGCCAATACCGTGATCGAGAATTATCGCATCGAGGTGGTGGGATGACGCGGTTGCGCGCATTCCGCCCCGCTTCCATATCCGGACCATGAAATCCGCCGTCCTCGTCTTTCCTGGAATCAATCGCGAGCGCGACATGGCGCGCACGCTGAAACTCGTCTCCGGCGTCGAGCCGGCGATGGTCTGGCACGCCGACACCGCGCTGCCGGCGGGCACCGATCTGGTGGTGGTGCCGGGCGGCTTTTCCTACGGCGATTATCTGCGCTGCGGCGCGATCGCGGCGCGCGCGCCGATCATGGATGCGGTGCGCGCTTTCGCCGCCAAGGGCGGACTGGTGCTCGGCGTCTGCAACGGTTTTCAGATCCTGTGCGAGTCCGGCCTGCTGCCCGGCGTCCTGATGCGCAACCAGCAGCTCAAGTTCATCTGCCGCGATGTCTATCTGCGCGTGGAGCGCTCCGACACGCCGTTCACGCGCGGCTACAATGCCGGCCAGGTGATCCGCGTGCCGGTGGCGCATGGCGAGGGCAATTACATCGCCGACGGCGAAACCATCGCGCGGCTGGAAGGCGAGGGACGGGTGCTGTTCCGCTATTCGTCGCCGGACGGCCTCGTCGATCCGGACTGGAACCACAATGGCGCGATCAATGCGATCGCGGGCATCGTCAACGGCCAGGGCAATGTGCTCGGCATGATGCCGCATCCGGAAAACCATGTCGAAGCGGTGATCGGCTGCACCGACGGACGCGGGCTGTTCGCGGGGCTCAGCGACCATTTCGACAAGGCAGCGTGACGCAATGGCGATTGCGAAAGACACGCTGTTGCGCAACGAGCCGAGGATCACGCCGGAGCTGGTCGCCGAACACGGCCTCAAGCCCGACGAGTACCAGCGCATTCTGGACCTGATCGGCCGCGAGCCGACGCTGACCGAACTCGGCATCTTCTCGGCGATGTGGAACGAGCATTGCTCCTACAAGTCCTCGAAGGTGCATCTGCGCGGCCTGCCGACCGAAGCGCCCTGGGTGATCCAGGGGCCGGGCGAAAATGCCGGAGTGATCGACATCGGCGACGGGCTCGCGGTGGTGTTCAAGATGGAGAGCCACAACCATCCGAGCTTCATCGAGCCCTATCAGGGCGCGACCACCGGCGTCGGCGGCATCCTGCGCGACGTGTTCACCATGGGCGCGCGACCGATCGCCTGCCTGAACGCAATTTCCTTCGGCGATCCGAAGCACCCCAAGACCCGGCATCTGGTGTCGGGCGTGGTCGCGGGCATCGGCGGCTACGGCAATTCCTTCGGGGTGCCGACGGTGGGCGGGCAGACGCGCTTCCACACCCGCTATGACGGCAACAATCTGGTGAATGCGATGGCGGTCGGGCTGGCGCGCACCGACTCCATTTTCTACGCGGCGGCTTCCGGCGTCGGCATGCCGATCGTCTATCTCGGCTCGAAGACCGGCCGCGACGGCATCCACGGCGCCTCGATGGCCTCGGCCGAGTTCGGGGAGGATTCCGAGGAGAAGCGCCCGACCGTGCAGGTCGGCGACCCCTTCGCGGAGAAGCTGCTGCTCGAAGCCTGCCTCGAGATCATGCGGAAGGATTGCGTGATCGCGATCCAGGACATGGGCGCGGCGGGGCTCACCTGCTCGGCGGTCGAGATGGGCGCCAAAGGCGATCTCGGCGTGACGCTCGATCTCGACAAGGTGCCGACGCGCGAGACCGGCATGAGCGCCTACGAGATGATGCTCTCGGAAAGCCAGGAGCGCATGCTCATGGTGCTGAGACCTGAGAAGGAACAAGAGGCGGAAGACATTTTCCGCAAATGGGGACTCGATTTCGCCATTGTGGGCGAAACGACTCCAACCAAGCGTTTCATCGTGCGCCATGGCGGCGACGTGATGGCCGACTTGCCGATCAAGGAACTGGGCGACGAGGCGCCGGTCTATAACCGCCCCTTCGTCGAGAGCCCGAAACTGCCGGTCATTCATGCCGGCGACGTGACGCATCCCATGTCGATGGCCGATGCGCTGGAAAGGCTGATCGGCTCTCCCGATCTCTGCTCCAAGCGCTGGGTGTGGGAGCAATACGACCACATCATCGGCGGCAACACCGTGCAGCGTCCGGGAGGCGATGCCGGCGTGGTGCGGATCGAGGACGGGCCGAAGGGACTGGCGATGACCGCCGACGTGACGCCGCGCTATTGCGAAGCCGATCCGTTCGAGGGCGGCAAGCAGGCGGTGGCGGAAGCCTATCGCAATCTCTGCGCGGTCGGCGCCTTGCCGCTGGCCATCACGGACAACCTGAATTTCGGGAATCCGGAAAAGCCGGAGATCATGGGGCAGTTCGTCGGCTGCGTGCGCGGCATTGCCGCCGCCTGCAAGGCGCTGGATTTTCCGGTCGTGTCGGGCAACGTCTCGCTCTACAACGAGACCAACGGCCGGGCGATCCTGCCGACCCCCACCATCGGCGGCGTCGGCCTGCTCAACGATTTCATGAAGTCGATGAGTTCTGGATTCAAGGATTCAGGCGACACGATTCTATTGATTGGAGAAAATCCCGGCTGGCTCGGCCAATCGCTCTATCTGCGCGAGATCTGCGGGCGGGAAGAGGGCGCGCCGCCGCCGGTTGATCTGGAACATGAGAAGCGCCATGGCGCGTTCGTGCGCCGTCTGATTCTCGACTCGCAAGTCACTGCCGTGCATGACATTTCCGACGGCGGCCTGCTGGTGGCGCTGGCCGAAATGGCGCTGGCGTCCGGTCTTGGCGCGACGCTCGACGCCGCGCCTGCGGCGGTGCCGGCGCAGGCCTTCTGGTTCGGCGAGGACCAGGCGCGTTATGTCGTGACGGCGAAAGCGGCCGATGCCGAGAAGGTTCTTGCGAAGGCGACAGCGGCCGGCATTCCGGCCCGGACGCTGGGCACCGTCGGCGGCAAGGCGATCGCCGTCAAAGGCGAGAAGGCGGTGCCGCTCGCAACACTGAATGCGGCCTTCGAAGGCTGGCTGCCCGCCTACATGGCCGGAAAGGCCTGAGCGAACTTACGCCGGCAGCTCTTCGATCGTGTCGATGCGGTTCGGATAAAAGGCGAGGTGGTCCTTGATCGCGGCCACCGCATCATAGGGGTGTTCGTAACGCCACACCGCATTGTTCGCCGCGCCTCCTTCCACCGACACGCTGAAATGGGCGGCATCGCCCTTGTGCGGGCAATGCGAGGCATGCGGGCTGCGCGTCAGCAGGGTCATGTCGGCATCGTCGCGCGGGATGTAATGCACCGGCGGGTAGGATGCTTCGCGCAATGTTAGCGCGCGCCTCGTGTCGGCGATCACGCGGCCGCGATGCGTCACGCGCACGCGCTTCGGATTGGCTGCAATCGCGATCGGATGGTCGGGACCGGGGATTTTCACGGGCTGTCACGTTAGCGCAGTTTGACCGGCCGGTGACGTGGTGATGGACAGGCGGAATGACCGCCCGCCCGTCGTCTGCCGGCAAGGCCGTCAGCGGCTCGCCTGCGCCATCGCCTGTTTGCAGCCGGGCGACAAGGCCGGCGCGTTCGCAGCCAGACATTGCAGCGCGCGGCCCTGGCCGAGCCGCACGCCCTGGCACAGCACCTTGAAGTCGGTGAAGCAGAACCGCTTGATCAGTTGCGCCTCGCGCGGGGAGTCGAGTTTCGGCGCCGGCATCGCGGCGGGCGGCGGCGGCGCGGCGACTGCAGCCGGGGGAGTAGCGGCGAGCGCGGGCTTGGGTGCGGCCGCCGGCTTCGGGGCGGCGGGTTTTGGCGCGACCGGCGCAAGGGTGGCGGTGGCAGGTTTTGGCGCGGCCGGGGGCGTCGCCGCCGGAGCAGGGGCCGGCGTCGCGGCTGCTGCTGCGGGCGGTGCCGGTTGCACGGGCTCCGCCGGCTTGGCTTGCTGGGCGGCCGTGCCGCCGCCGGCATTGCCGGCGATCGCGTTGACGGCGGTCTTGCAGGCCGCCGACAGGGTGGCCTCGTTCTTCTTGAGACACTGGAACGCTTCCGGGCCGCCCGGCTTCACGCTCATGCATTTGGCCATGTAGTCGGAGCGGCAACTGGACTTGATGGCGTTGGTCTGGGCTTCCGTGGGCTGGGCCAGAGCGGGGACGGCAAAGCCGAAGGCCAGCAGGGTGCAGGCAGCGACTGTCAAAGGGCGGAGCGAATTCATGGGGGGTCTCCTGTGCCGGGCGGGGGGCCAGCGTGCGGTCACGCCAAACGCTCCAAAAACCGGGGTGGCCGGAAAACCGGGAGCCTAGTGGCCGGGCCCGATTTGTCACCTGTAGAAAAATGACCATATGTGCTGAGAATAGGGCTGCGCGGCATTGCGTTTGCAGGCTTTTCGGCGCTAGGAGGTCGGCATGCCGATGAATGCCAACGATATCGAGCGGATGATCCGGGAGGCCATCCCAGATGCCCAGGTCACCATCCGGGATCTGGCCGGGGACGGCGACCATTATGCCGCCACGGTCATTGCCGAAAGCTTCCGCGGCAAGTCGCGGGTGCAGCAGCACCAGCTTGTCTATCAGGCCCTGAAGGGCCAGATGGGAGGCGTCCTGCACGCCCTTGCATTGCAAACCGGCGTGCCGGAAGGCTAGAAAAGGGCGGCTGCGCCCGTCAGGATCGAGACCCATGAGCATCAACCAGTTCATCGACAATGAAGTGAAGAGCAACGATGTCGTCCTCTTCATGAAGGGCACGCCGCAATTTCCGCAATGCGGGTTTTCCGGCCAGCTCGTGCAGATCCTGGATTATCTCGGCACCCCGTATAAGGGCATCAATGTGCTGGAATCCGGCGAACTGCGCGAAGGCATCAAGGCTTATACGCAATGGCCGACGATCCCCCAGCTCTATGTGAAGGGCGAATTTGTCGGCGGCTGCGACATCGTGCGCGAGATGTTCCAGGCCGGGGAATTGCAGACCCTGCTCAAGGAAAAGGGCCTGACGGTTCAGGGCAACGCGGTCGCCTGATTGTCCGTGTCGCGCCGGCGGTTATCGCCAGCGCGGCGCGATGAGGTAGACGATGGTGACGATGATCGCGATGCCGATCAGGCCGGGCGCGGTGATCGCGGTCACGAATTTTGCGACATTGTCGGCGACCGAGGTGACGAAGCCACCCGAGCTTGGTCCCAGGATCAGATGGATCAGGATGATCGCGAGCAGCGCGAGGAATCCGATCTCGACGAACTCGCGCAGATAGCGCTTTGCGTTTTCCAGAAAATTCAACATCGCCCGCCCTCGTTGCCCCGGCATGATTGCATTGGGTGGGGAACGGGGTCCCCCACCCAAAGGTCTTGTTCGGTGTTGGACTGTCCGCCGGTCAGGACAATTGGCGCTTCGAGAACAGCCAGAGGATGAGGCCGAGCGCGATCAGGCCGACCAGGCCGTTCGAGCCGAGCTCTTTCACAAAGCCGACGATGTTGGCGGTCACCGTGCCGAAGAACGGCACATTGGCGCCGACCAGAAGGGCGCACACGATCGCGAGCGCGAGCAGCATGAGCCCGATTTCCGTCAACGCCCCGATCCACATTTTTGCCGTCTGTAACCCGTTCATGAACGATTCTCCCCTTGCCATGATTTTTACGCGCTTTTTACCAACGCAATCAGAAGGCTACTTGACTTAGCCTTTAGTCGCAAGGTGGTGTCGCAGTTTCCTGTGCGCGGAAAACACAGCATTATCAAAATGATAAGGCCGGCCTGCGGGTTTCGCAGGCCGGCCTGTGTCGCTTGCATAAAGCGGTTTTGAAATCGTGATTCGCGCTTAGCGCGAGTAGAACTCGACCACCAGATGCGGCTCCATCATGACCGGGTAGGGCACTTCGGCGGGCGCCGGAATGCGCACATACTTGGCGGTCATCTTGGAGTGATCGACTTCGATGTAGTCGGGCACGTCGCGCTCGGCGAGGGCGACGGCTTCGAGCACAAGGCCCATCTGCTTGGAGGCTTCCTTCACCTCGATCACGTCGCCGACCTTCACCTTGTAGCTCGCGATGTTGACGCGGCGGCCGTTCACCTTGACGTGGCCGTGATTGACGAATTGGCGGGCGGCAAAGATCGTGGGGACGAACTTGGCGCGGTAGACCACCGCGTCCAGACGCCGCTCCAGCAGGCCGACCAGGTTGGCGCCGGAATCGCCCTTCAGGCGGATGGCCTCCTGATAGACGCCGCGGAATTGCTTCTCGGAAATGTCGCCGTAATAGCCCTTCAGCTTTTGCTTGGCGCGCAGCTGCACGCCGTAATCGGAGAGCTTGCCCTTGCGGCGCTGGCCGTGCTGGCCGGGGCCGTATTCGCGGCGGTTGACGGGGCTTTTCGGACGGCCCCAGATATTCTGGCCCATCCGGCGGTCGAGCTTGTATTTCGCAGTCGTGCGCTTTGTCATCGCGTCCTCGTTAAAAGTGACAATCGGGTGAGGAACCGCGCCCTCCTCTGTCCCGGGCTTCCGGCCCGGAACCGACAGGTTTTACGGCCTAAGCGTCGGCCAAAACCACGGGTCGCGAAACGTCGCACGGGCCCCAAATGGGCCCGTGCGACCGGCGGGTTCTAGGGACAAAAGAGGGGGGTGTCAAACCCCGGCAGCCGGCCGGCGGGGGCGGTCGGAAATGCCGAACGAGGTTAAAACGGCCGTCAGGGCCTCGCCCGTGCGGCAGCCGGAGGTGAAATGGATGAGGGCCTCGGCGGGACCCGTGGCCGAGTCCGGCGCCGGCCCGATCAGGTCGACCACCCGACGCGCAATCGCCGGCGCCGGATCGACAAAATTCACCGGCCAGGGCGCAAGCGCGCGCAGGCGGTCGAGCAGCAAAGGATAGTGAGTGCAGGCGAGCACCACCGTATCGGTGCGCGCGCCCGGCTTGGCGACGAAGCAGGGGGCGATTTCCGCCGCAATAGCGGAATCGTCGACCATCTCGCCGCGCAGATGCGCTTCCGCCAGCACCGCGAGCGTCTTCGATCCCACCAGCGTCACGTCGCAGCCGCGTCCGAAGTCGCGGATCAGTGCGCGGGTATATTCACGTTGCACGGTGCCTTCGGTGCCGAGCACGGACACCAGCTTGCTTTGCGACGCCGCGCAGGCCGGCTTGATCGCCGGCACCGTGCCGATGAAGGAGATGGAGAAATTCCGCCGCAGCTCCGGCAGCACCAGAGTGGATGCGGTGTTGCAGGCGATCACGATCAGTTCGGGCTGATGCGCATTGATCAGCCCGAACATCACCTTGCTTACGCGGTCAGACAGGTCGCGGTCGCTGAAGCGTCCATAGGGAAAGGCGGCGTCGTCTGCGACATAGAGATAATGTGCGTCGGGCCGCGCGGCCGCGACCTCGCGGAAGACGGTGAGTCCGCCCAGACCGGAATCGAACACCAGAATGGTTGGACCGCGATCCTGCATCAGGTGCCGACGCGCAAGGGTGCGTTGAGTTTCCGCAGGGCCGCCAGCACCGACAGCGCCACGATTTTCCCGGTCTTTGGATTCTCGGACGGCACGTTCTCGATCGCCATGCTGAAATTCGCGGAATCGGCGACCACGTCGATGGTGTGACAATTGCGCGTCACGGCGGGATCGGCCCAGATGTCGATCATCGTCCGGTCGGGGCCGATGCCGGCCAGCGACAGCGCCGCGACCACGTTCAGATTGGCGGGAAATCCTTCCGCCGCTTCGCGCGCGGTGCCGCTGAACACGCGCTTGGCTTCGGTCAGCCCGTCGACGGAAATGCCGTGACGCTCCAGATAGGGCGCGCCCTTCAATCCGACCGGCGGCTTGCGCGTGGTCATGCGTACGGATTCGATCCTGCCTTCGGCCGCGCCGGCGACGGCGTCGAGACCGATCAGCGCGCCGGTCGGCACAATGATGCGTCCGCCTTTTGCTCTGGCGAGGTCCGTCAGTTCGGGACGCGGAAGCAGCGCGCCGACGCTGAGCACCATGACGCTCTTGCCGGTCTCCAGCATGGGGCGGCAAATCTGCTCCAGCAAAGCGGCTGGGGCGCATTCCACAGCGATGTCGGCGTATTTCGGAAAGTCCGCGAGCGGCACCAGCGGACAGGCAATGCCTTCCGCCGTCAGCCATGCCTCGGCCTTGGCCCGGTTTCCGGCGGCCGCGCAGGCCAGTTCCAGTCCCGGAACCCCCTTGTTGAGCTCGCGTGCAAGCGTGCGGCCGATGGCGCCGAGACCGGCAATGGCGATGCGAAGAACTGCCATAATGAAGAACTCTCCCCTGAAGTGCCGGGGTTCTTAACGTGGAGCCTGTGGCCGTCACAAGCCTGTTCGGCTGGGACCAAGGGCCGTCTTGACCCCGCCGGTGCGGCGGGCAAGTCTGCGGCCAGTTCAAGGGAGACGTCCAATGAAGAAAATGCTGTCTGGCGCGGTTTTGGCCGCGCTTCTTGCCGTGTCGGGTGCCGCCAATGCGCAGAATTACCCGAACCGGCCGGTCACCATGGTTATTCCGTTCGCCGCCGGCGGACCGACCGACGTGCTGGGCCGCATCGTCGGCCAGCGCATGAGCGAAATCCTCGGCCAGCAGGTGGTGATCGAGAATGTCGGCGGCGCCGGCGGTCAGACCGGTTCCAAGCGGGTCGCCGATGCGCAGCCGGACGGCTACACCTTCGTGCTCGGCACCGTCGGCACGCATGCGCAGAGCCAGACCCTGTACAAGAAGCCGCTCTATAACGCTGCCGCCGATTTCACGCCGGTCGCGCTTCTGGCCGAGGTTCCGATCGCGATCACCGCGCGCAAGGACCTGCCGGTCAACGGCCTCAAGGAATTCGTCGCCTATGCCAAGGCCAACACGGACAAGATGACCTTCGGCTCCGCCGGTGCGGGCTCCGCGACCCATCTGGGCTGCGTGGTGGCCAACACCGCGATGGGCACCAACATCACGCACGTGCCTTATCGCGGCACCGGCCCCGCGATGCAGGACCTGCAGGGCGGACGCATCGACTTCCTGTGCGAGATCATTTCCACCGCCAAGCCGCATATCGACAGCGGCGCGGTCAAGGCGATCGCGATCCTGACCAAGGAACGTTCGCCGGCCTTGCCGAATCTGGCCACCGCGGCCGAGCAGGGCACGCCGATGGAAGCCTATACCTGGAACGCGATCTTCCTGCCGAAGGGCGCGCCGGCCGATGTGGTGAAGAAACTGGCCGACGCCGCGTCGCAGGCAATCGATACGCCGGCGGTGAAGGACCGGCTCGCCGGTCTCGGCGCCACCGTGGTCACGCCCGACCGCCGTACGCCCGACTATCTCGGCAAATTCGTGAAGAGCGAAATCGAGAAATGGGCGGCGCCGATCAAGGCCAGCGGCGCCTCGGCGGATTGACGGTTCTGAAGCGGCGGGTGAAAAGACCCGCCGCTTCACACCAATGAAATTTCGCGACGGCCGCATGTTTCGCCGAAGAGAGCCGAGGGGAGTTGTGAGTCAAAAGCGTGTGCTGGTGGTCGAGGACGAGATGCTGATCCGCATGCTCGCCGTCGACATGCTGTTCGATCTCGATCTGGCGGCGGACGAGGCCGGCACCGCCCGTGAGGCGCTGGACCATCTGCACGCAGCCGATTCCGACTACGCGCTGGTGTTCATGGACATCGGATTGCCCGACCAGCGCGGCGACGATCTGATCCGCGACATCCGCAAGACGCATCCCGCTCTGCCGCTGCTGGTCGCCAGCGGCGAGGAGCAGACCGAGCTGAAGTCACGACTGGATTCGTTCTCGCCGATTGCCTTTCTCGGCAAGCCCTATGACATGGATCAACTGGGCCATGCGTTGAAAGCGCTGAATATCTGACCGGTCAGGCGGCGGCGGATCAAAGGCGGGCGAGGGTCAGCACCACGATCAGGGTGGACATAATCAAACCGGACACGACAGTCAGCGTCAGGACGCTCCCGGAGACGGGATCGGCGCGGTTGTTGAGAGTCATCGGAATCATGTCGGCTACCTCGGATCGTGTTCGCGATCCGATATGGCGCGAGTCGGGCCGGCGGAGGCGAGTCATTTATTCGGCGCCGCTTGCTTGACTCCCGGCGCGCGACTCGACTCGGCAACCCTTCAGAACCGGGTATTTTCGGCCACGCTCCAGCCCATCGCCTTGAGCCGCTCCTTGGCGGTGGCGGTGGCCTGCCCGGTGATGCGGATTTCCGGCCGGCCCGGGAAGCCGCCGCGCTTGTGCGCCTCGTTGATGCGGCCCATCGCCTTGGCGGTGCCGTCGGTCCAGGACAGGGCGTCGACCGGCCAGACCGCAGTGATGGCGCCGGTGCGGGTCTGGTTGAACGGGAAATCGCCGAGCGAGACGAAGCTCGTGATCGCGCCGCCCTTGGCGTTGTAGTCGGCGATCAGTTCGGCGTAGCGGCGATTGAAATAGGCCGCCTCGCGCTTGTTCGCAGTGGCCGCGCGGCGCAGGAAATCGGCGCGGCCATCGGCCTTGATGGTCTCGAGCGAGGCGACCATCGAGGTCATGTCGAGCGGAGTATAGGCGCGGTTGGTCACCAGCTGCTCGATCACCGGCGGCTCGACCCCCATCGCGCCGAGCTTCGTGCGATTGATGTCCATGAGCTGGGCGGCGGAATAGTCCTTCATCATCGTGGAGACCTTGTCGCCGGTGGCGACATTCGACACCACGATGCCGACCGCGCCGGGAATCACCATCAGCGCGCCGGAGACCACGAGGCCGCCGGCCGCGGCGGCTTCCGACAGCTTCTGCAGGCGGTGGGCCAGAGGCTCGAAATCGGTATAGGGATCGACGGCCAGCCGGGCGGCGAGTTCGCGCCGCTTCTGGTCGGCACCGAAGCCGCCGAAGGCGGTATCCTGCGATTTGCCGGCATTGGACATGCCGGAACCGATCTGGCCCATGGCATTGCCAATTCCGCCCAGCGTGTTGCCGATGGTCTGGATCGGATTGATGATCAGGTTGCCCGCGAACTTGATCGGGGCGACGCCGGCCTCGACCAGCGCCCTGTTGAAGCTGTCGGAGGTCGTGATCTTGTCGAGTTCCAGAATGGCGGCGAGCTCGCGCTGGCGCGCCTGCATCATGGCGTCGCTGGTGACGCCGAAATCGCCATAGGGGCTTTTGACCCGGTACACGCGCAGGAAGCCGTCGCTGCGGACCGGGTTCACGATGCTGTAGTTGGGGCCTGCGGCCTTGATGCCGGGAATCCGGCTGGGGTCGAAATTAGGGGCGGGTTCCGCCTGCGCGGCCGCAACCGACGCCAGCAGGACACCGCCGCAGGCCAGGCCAGACAGGCCACGAAAGGCTGAAACGCGCATCGCAACTCCCCCAAAACGCCGGAATAATGGTCCGGCGGCAGTTTTGCCCCTATCGCGGCGGCGGCGCAAGCGGAGCGCTTTGCGCCGTCGGACCGATCTCGGCGGCGGCCCGGGCTTTCCCTGGGCCGCATTTTTTTTGCATGGCTGCACAACTTCAGGGCGAGTCATCACGCCCGCGTGAACGAAATTTTGAGGGTCTGACCACCACAATCCGCCGAATTCGATTCGGCTGGAAGTGGACCATTCTCATGAAATTTCTCGATAATCTCAAAATCTCCGTGAAGGTCGTTGCGCTGCTCGGTCTTCTGGCCGTTGCAACCAGCTTTCTCGTCATCGAGAGCAGCCGGAAAATGGGCGCGATGAGCGCAGCCTTCGACGAGATGGCGTTCAAGCTCGCGCCCGCCCGGCTGGAAGTGACCCGCGCCACGCGTCAGGCCACCAATATCGGGTTCGGGGCGTTCCGGACGATCGGTCTTGATATCGGCTCCGAGCAGGCCAAGAAGGGCGTCTTCGACGTCGATGACGGCTACAAGCGCGCCGTCACCTTCCTCGGCAACGCCGCCAAGGCGAATCCCGAGAACAAGCCGACCTACGACAAGTTTCTCGGCTATTTCAAAAGCCTGCACGAGACCGCGCGCAAGGTGATCGATCTCAGCCAGAAGGACATCACCGAAGCCACAACGGTCATGCAGGAGGCCGAGAAGCAGATCGACAAGATTCTGAAGGAAATGATCGCCTTCACCGGCCAGCTCGAGAAACAGACCAATGAGATGGCCACAACGACATCGGCATCCACGCACTCCGCCATCGTGCTGAACATCCTGATGGGCTTCTCGGCCTTGCTGATCTGTCTCAGCCTCGGCATCTGGATCGCGACGTCCAAGGTTTCAAAGCCCCTGGTGCAGTTGGCCCAGCGCATGGGCGTGCTCGCGCATGGCGATCTGAGTGTCGACATCGACGGCCAGCAGCGCGGCGACGAGGTCGGCATCATGGCGCGGGCCGTGCAGGTGTTCAAAGACAATGCGGTGGCGCTCAAGACGGCCGAAGCGGAGGCCGCAGACCAGCGCCGCGCCGCCGAAGCCGAACGCGCCCGCAACGAGACGGCGCAACGCGAAGCCGCGCAGCAGGTGGCGCGCGTGGTGGAAGGTCTCGGCGCCGGCCTCGAGCGGCTGGCCCAGGGCGACCTGACCTATCGCGTCACCGACGAATTCGCCGACGAATACAGGAAGGTGCGCGACGATTTCAACGCCGCCATTGGCCAGTTGCAGCAGACCATCAAGAACATCGCGATGTCGAACAGCGAAGTGTCGAACGCGGCGTCGGAGATTTCCGCCAGCACCACGGATCTGTCGCAGCGCACCGAGGAGCAGGCCGCGAGCCTGGAGGAAACCTCGGCCTCGATGGAGCAGATTTCGGCCACGGTGAAGAAGAACGCCGAAAACGCCCAGCACGCCAACCAGCTCACGCAGGGCACGCGCGACGTCGCCGATCGCGGCGGCGCGGTGGTGGCGCAGGCGGTCACCGCCATGGCGCGGATCGAGGAGTCCTCGCGCAAGATCGCGGACATCATCAGCGTGATCGACGAGATCGCACGCCAGACCAACCTGCTGGCGCTCAATGCTGCGGTGGAGGCGGCGCGCGCCGGCGAGGCCGGCCGTGGTTTCGCTGTGGTGGCCTCGGAAGTGCGCAGCCTAGCGCAACGCTCGTCGCAGGCGGCCAAGGATATTAAGGATTTGATTACGAATTCCTCCGGGCAGGTGAAGGAGGGCGTCGATCTCGTCAACAAGGCCGGCGCTTCACTCAACGAGATCGTGGAATCGATCAAGAGCGTTGCTACCATCGTGGCCGACATCGCTTCAGCCTCAACCGAACAGGCCTCCGGCCTCGACCAGATCAACCGCGCGCTGAACCAGATGGATCAGGTGACGCAGCAGAACTCGGCTCTGGTCGAGGAAAATGCCGCCACCGCCAAGACCCTGGAAGACCAGCAATCGGCCATGAGCGAACAGGTCGGCTTCTTCCGCTTCGACGAAGGCGGCGAGGCGTCCATCCCCGCTGCGGCGGCAAAGGCCACGGCTACCGCCCTGCGGAGCCCGGCGAAACCGAAAGCGGCTGCCCCGGCGCCGCCAGCGGACGGCGGCAATCGCGGCCCGGTCGGGCGTTTGCAGGCCAATCTGGCCACCGCGCTGAAGCAGGACGCGGATTGGCAGGAGTTCTGATGCGACAGTGCATGGGACATAGCCACGCGGAACATTTGTATTTTAAGTAAATTCTAATTTTTGGCGTGAAATAGTGGGCCGCTCTCGCGCAGCTTTGACTGCGCCGGATGCGGCCCTTTTCGTTTGCAGGGCGCGCGCGGGCCCGGCCCGACTGGAATCCAACTGGGAATGGAAATGGGAATTTTTCGCTAACTGGCCACTGCGCCGTGAGGACCATGCTGATGATCAAGCTTCCGACCTTGTCGATTTCCACCAAGCTTTACGCCTTGTTCGCGCTGCTCGGGACCTTGACGATCATTCTGGCCGGATACGCGGTGTACAATTCCCGCCAGAGCGCGGTCCTTTCGCAAAATCTGGAATCCGCTTTTGCCGGCGCGCAGAATGTGGAGCGCGTGAACAGCCTGATCTACGCCGTTGTGATGGAGTCGCGCGGGGTCTACATGTCTCCCGACACCAAGACAGCCAAGAGATACGGCGACAATCTGCTGAAATTCAACGGCCAGATCGCGGATGTGGTCAAGGATTGGCAGCGCGTCGTGCAGGCTGACGATGCTGCCCAGTTCGAGACCTTCTCGAAACGAATCGCGCAGTTCCAGGAGTTTCGCCGTGAACTCGCCAGGCTTGGCAGCGAGGTCAGTCCGGCCGCAGGACGCGAATACGGTGACAACGAGGCCAACCGCAGCGTGCGGACGGCCCTCAACAAGGACATCGAGGCGCTGGCCCAGCTGTACAAGCAGCGGGCGCAGCGGATCAACACAGAACTCGAAAATGCCATCAACCGGATGTCGATCGTGATGGGCGTCCTTGGCGTGATCTCCCTGCTGTGCGCGGTGTGTGGCGTGCTCATCACCTGGCGCAGCGTGATCCGCCCCTTGGCGCGGCTGGTTCATACCATGGGCGTTCTGGCACAGGGCAATCTGACGGAGGTGGTCGACGGGCAGCAGCGCAGCGACGAGGTCGGCAGCATGGCCAAGGCCGTGCAGGTGTTCAAGGACAACGCCCTGGCGCTGAAGGAGTCCGAGGCGCAGGCGGAAGCGCAGCGCCGCGTGACGGAAGAGGAGCGCGCCCGCAACGAGGCGGCCAAGGCCGCTGCCGCGCAGCAGGTGGCGCGCGTGGTGGAAGGTCTCGGCGCCGGCCTCGAGCGGCTGGCCACGGGCGATCTGACCTACCGCGTCACCGACGAATTCGCCGACGAATACAAGAAGGTGCAGGACGACTTCAACGCCGCTATCGGCCAGTTGCAGGAAACCATCAAGAATATCGCCCAGTCGACGTCGGAAGTCTCCAACGCCGCGTCCGAAATCACCACCAGCACCACCGATCTGTCGCAGCGCACCGAGGAACAGGCCGCCAGCCTGGAGGAAACCTCCGCGTCGATGGAACAGATCTCGGCCACGGTGAAGAAGAACGCGGAGAATGCCCAGCATGCCAACAAGCTGGCGCAGGGCACGCAGGAGATCGCCGATCGCGGCGGCGCCGTGGTGGCGCAAGCGGTGACGGCCATGGCCCGGATCGAGGAATCCTCGGGCAAGATCGCCGACATCATCAGCGTGATCGACGAGATCGCACGCCAGACCAACCTGCTGGCGCTCAACGCGGCGGTGGAGGCGGCGCGTGCCGGCGAAGCCGGCCGCGGCTTCGCGGTGGTGGCCTCGGAAGTGCGCAGTCTTGCCCAGCGCTCGGCGCAGGCGGCCAAGGACATCAAGGATCTGATCACCAACTCGTCCGGTCAGGTGAAGGACGGCGTCGAGCTTGTGAACCGCGCCGGCGCCTCGCTGAACGAGATCGTGGAATCGATCAAGAGCGTCGCCACCATCGTGGCCGACATCGCTTCGGCCTCAACCGAGCAGGCCTCGGGGATCGACCAGATCAACAAGGCACTGAACCAGATGGACGAGGTGACGCAGCAGAACTCGGCTCTGGTCGAGGAAAATGCCGCCACCGCCAAGACCCTGGAAGACCAGCAGCTGGCCATGAGCGAGCAGGTCGGGTTTTTCCGCTTTGGCCAGCCCACCGGCGAAGCCTCTGAAACCTCAGAGGTTGTGGCGATGCCGCGCCCGGCACCGGCAAAGGCCGCATCCCGGCCGGCGTCGAAGGCCGCCATTGTGCGGCGCGGAAGGGCGGGCGGCGGCGCCGCGGCGGCCTTGGCCGAGGACAAGGAATGGCAGGAATTTTAAACTATTTCCGCCGCATGATGCGGGGGACAACGAGCTGCAGCGGCGTGTGATTCGCGCCGCGTTTGTAAAAGTTGCAACGAGTGGATGGAAACATGACAGCGCAGGCGATCGCCACGTCCGGACAGTCCGCGGCGGGCTGGAATGCGTCGGAGCAATCGGCCGACGCTTCAATTGGCACCGAACTGATCAGCTTCGCGATCGACAACGACCAGTACGGTGTCGACATCATGGCGGTGCGCGAGATCAAGGGCTGGTCTGAGATTACCCATCTTCCGAAACAGCCCGATTATGTGCGCGGCGTGCTCAATCTGCGCGGCGTCATGGTTCCGATCATCGATCTGCGCTGCCGGTTCGGTCAGGGACTGACCGAGGCGACGCCGATGCATATCGTGATTATCGTGCAGGTCGAGGACATGCAGGTGGGCCTGCTGGCCGACCGCGTGCTCGACATCGTGTCGTTTGAAGCCTCGCAGGTGCAGCCGGTGCCGCGCGCCGCGCAAAGCTCCCGCATCGATTTCCTGTCCGGCCTGGTGACGATCGAAGGCGGCATGATCGCGGTCATCGATCTGCATCACCTGCTGTCCTGATCCCCGGCCAGTTCCGGCAGGCCAGGTTCCAGTAAGCGTTGCGTCAATCCGCGTGCGGCGCGCACCTTCCGGTGCGCGTATCCTCACATCCGGAGCGCTGGCGGCGCTCCAATAACAAAACAGGTACTGGACATGTCCGAAGACCGGGCGCTGGCGCAACGTCTTGAATTCATGAAAATCGATGCCTCGTCGAAAGAGGCGCTGAAATCCCTCAAGCCGCTGATCGACAAGGAACTGCCCCGCGCGCTCGATATCTTCTACGCCCAGGTCAGAAAATTCCCCGACGTCGCCCGCCATTTCACCGACGAGGGCCATATCGGCAGGGCGAAAGACGCCCAGATTCGCCACTGGAGCAATATCAGCGGCGGGAATTTCGGCGACGATTACGCCCAGAGCAGCCGCGCCATCGGCCAGACCCATGCACGGATCGGTCTCGATGCAAGATGGTATGTCGGCGGATATGCGCTGATCGCCGAGCAACTGATCACGGCGGCGGCCGGCGAGCTCTGGCCGAAAGGCGCGTTCGGCGGCAAGGCCAAGAAGGCGGAATCTGCTGCCAGCACCATCGCTGCGCTGGTGAAGGCGGTGTTCCTCGATATGGAGCTGGGCATTTCCGCCTATATCGACAGTGCCGAGGCCGCCCGCCGCGAGATGGAAGCCGCCCGCACCGTTGCGATCCAGAACAAGACCGCGGCGATCGAGGCGTTGACCGCGGCGGTGTCGGATCTGGCGCAGGGCAATCTGCAGGCCCGCCTGACCGGAGAATTCTCCGAGGAATATCGCGCGCTGCAGAACAACTTCAACAGCATGGCGGCGGGGCTGGAGGACGTGATCCGGGCGATCGCCGCCTCGACCTCGGAACTCGCCTCGGCGGCGGCGGAGATTTCGTCCAGCACCACCGATCTCTCCCAGCGCACCGAGGAACAGGCGGCCAGCCTGGAGCAGACCTCGGCCTCGATGGAGGAGATTTCGGTCACGGTGAAGAACAACGCGGAGAACGCCACCCGGGCCAACGACCTGACCCGCGCCACGCGCGATGTCGCCGATCGCGGCGGCAAGGTGGTGTCGGAGGCGGTCGCCGCGATGAGCCGCATCGAGGATTCCTCGCGCAAGATTTCCGACATCATCAGCGTGATCGACGAGATCGCGCGCCAGACCAATCTTCTCGCGCTCAACGCGGCGGTCGAAGCCGCACGCGCGGGCGAGGCGGGCCGCGGCTTCGCCGTGGTAGCCTCGGAAGTGCGCAGCCTGGCGCAGCGCTCCTCGCAGGCGGCCAAGGACATCAAGGACCTGATCACCAGCAGCGCCGGCCAGGTGAAGGACGGCGTCGATCTGGTGAACCGCGCTGGCGCCTCGCTGAGCGAGATCGTCGAATCGATCAAGAGCGTCGCCACCATCGTGTCCGACATCGCCAATGCCAGCAGGGAACAGGCGTCCGGCATCGACCAGGTCAACAAGGCGCTCAACCAGATGGACGAGGTCACGCAGCAGAACTCGGCTTTGGTCGAGGAGAACGCGGCGACCGCCAAGACACTGGAAGAGCAGCAGGCGGCGATGAGCGAACGGGTCGGTTTCTTCCGCTTCGGACACGCCCAGACCGCAGTGGCCAAGCCGCGCGCCGCGGCCGCCAGGCCCGCTGTCCCGGCTCCCAAGCCGGCTCCCAAGCCGGCCCCGCGCGGTGCCATCCTGCGGCGCGACCGGCCGGCTTTGCCCACGCGCGGCGCCAATGCGCTGGCGGTTGACAACGACTGGCAAGAATTCTGAGCCGGTCGCAGGGTCTATGGTGAAGTAGCCTATTAATTACTTTGGCAATGATCCGGCGCGATGCGCTGGACATGCCCGGAGCTTCGCTCCGGGCATTTTCTTTTTAAGTCATTGGACAGGATATGTTTTTGGGTGGGCAGCCTGAGCGGCGCCGTGGGCAAGGTGGGCGGCAATGGCGAGGAAGTGAAGCCCCCGATCCAGAATGGTGTTTCAACTTGGGCGGGTGCGGGGTAATTTCACGGCACTGATTTGGATAATGGAATCACATGCTCATCCTGTTCGACGGAGAACTGGGACCGCGCGACACGCTTCGCTTTGTGGAGGAAAAGATCGGCGTTGGCCTGTGGAGTCTCGACGTCGATTCCGGCGCGATGAGGTGGTCGCCCGGCCTTTACGCGCTGCTGGGCCTGGAGTTTGGCGCCGTCGAGCCGACGCTCACGCTGTTCCGAAGCATGATGCATCCCGACGACCGGCTCAGCCGCGGCGACGTTGACCGGATTCTGAGGGGCGGCGCGTCGATCGACCGCGAATTCCGCATCATCCGCCGCGACGGCCGCATCCGCTGGGTCGCCAATCGCGGCGAGCCGGTGCTCAACAGCACGGGACAGGCGGCGCGGGCGATCGGCGTCATCTATGACATCACCGGCAAGCAGAACGCCCAAAGCGAACTACGCGCCAACGAGAAGCGCTACCGTACGCTCACCAGAGCGGTCGCCACCATTGTCTGGCGGTCGCCGCCCGACGGCGAGGTGATTGATTTTCCCGAATGGCAGGAAATCACCGGTCAGTCCCAGTCGGAGATCCAGGGGAAGGGATGGCTGGATGCCGTGCATCCCGACGACCGCGCTTACGTGGCGAACGCACGCGCGCGCTCGATCGCGCTGCGCACAACGTACAATGTGAACTATCGCGTCCGTCTGAAGGACGGCAACTATCGCTGGTTCAACGCGCGTGCGGCGCCGGTCCGTGGCCCGAACGGCGAACTGGTGGAATGGATCGGAATCCTGATCGAAAACTTCTCGGCGCCCGAGGATGTCCGCATGAATGCCGGCGAACTGACCGGCGCACAGGCGCGGGCGGCGCGGGCGATTCTGAACTGGAGCGTCAAGGACGTGGCCGTTGCGGCCAAGGTGTCGATCTCGACGGTGCGGCGGCTTGAGGACACGGACGGCTCCTCGCAACTGCGGGATGATCTGCGCGACGCCATCAAGGCGGCGCTTGAAAAGGCCGGGGTGGAATTTCTGTATCTGCCGTCCGGGCCGCCAGCGGTCAGGCCGCGCCGGACTGCGCTGTAATTGAGCGATATCCGCCGGCTTCAGCGACCAAAAGAACAGTTTTTGTTCAAATCAGACGAAGACCGGCACGATGTGAGTGATTATTGCTCACGGGCGGAACCTGTGCTGAGACAAAAAAATCAACAGCATGTCAATGGTAAATCGGCAAACTCCGGATAGCTGAAAACTGCATTGGAATGTTGGGGGCCATGCATATGCGCACATTCGCCGCAATTTAATGTCGGCCGACGATCTGCGCGCGACATTCGCGATCGCGCAGGTTCCATTTGCCGCGTCTTTCACAGCGCGCATCAAACGCTTTTTAACACGTCGTTCGGGCCGTGCTCCGAAAGGCGCAGGCGAGTCTGCGTCCGATTTACCTTGCACCAATTCGCCGCCCGTTAGGTCCCCGCCGCATTCATGTCGCTTGCTCAAGGAATAGGAAAGCAGATGTCACAGATGTCCGGAACGTCCGCCGCCGTGGATCAAGACAATCCCGCACGCCATCAGACGGTGGTGGAATCCGGCGACGCCGAATCGACCGAACTGATCAGCTTCGCCATCGGCCGGTGCGCGAGATCAAGGGCTGGTCGGAAATCACGCACCTTCCCAAGCAGCCGGAATATGTGCGCGGCGTGCTCAACCTGCGCGGCGTCATGGTCCCGATCATCGACCTGCGCTGCCGGTTCGGCCAGGGCCTGACGGAGGCCACCGCGCTTCACATCGTCATCATCGTGCAGGTCGAGGACCGGCAGGTCGGCCTGCTGGCCGATCGCGTGCTCGACATCGTGTCGTTCGAGAATTCGCAGGTGCAGCCGGTTCCGCGCGTCGCCAGGAACGGCCGCATCGATTTCCTCGGGGGTCTGGTGACGGTCGAGAACGGCATGATCGCCCTGATCGACCTGCCAAACCTGCTTTCGATTTCGGACGTTGCCGGGCTGGACGGTCCGACGCCCGGTAACGGCGACTAGCCGGACGGACGTTGGGCATCATTCGATTTTCTAACAAGAACACTGGATCCGGAGTTGAACATGTCTTGGCTCAACCGTTCGAAGGCGCAAGGCGACACTGCGGGCGGCCGCAAGGGAAGCTACAATCTCGACTATCTCAAGGGTCGGATTCCGGAAAACATCACCACGGCGGTGATGATGGTCGATCGCGATTTCATCGTGACCTATGTGAACCAGCCCACGACAGAGTTGCTCACGGCCAACGTCGATGCCTTCCGGAAGGCCTGGCCGACCTTCGACCCGAGCAAGATCGTCGGAACCTGCATCGACATGTTCCACAAGAATCCGGCTCACCAGCGCAAGATGCTGGCCGATCCGTCCCGCCTGCCGTTCAAGACCGAAATCACCATCGGAGACCTGAAGATCTCCCTGCTGGTGAACGCCAGCTTCGACAAGAAGGGCAATTACGTCGGCAACATCCTGGAATGGAAGGATGTGACCGAGGCCCGGCTGAACGAGGGCATGCTGGCTGCGATCAACAGGACGCAGGCGATGATCGAGTTCACGCTGGACGGCAAAATCGTCCATGCCAACGAGAATTTCCTGAACACGCTGGGCTATTCGCTCGACGAGATCAAGGGCCGCCACCACAGCATGTTCGTGGAGCCGGGCTATGCCCAGAGTCCCGAATACAAGTTGTTCTGGGAGAAGCTCGGCCGCGGCGAGTTCGACGCCGCGCAGTACAAGCGCATCGGCAAGGGCGGCAAGGAGGTCTGGATCCAGGCCAGCTACAATCCGATCCTCGATTCAAGCGGCCGCGTGTTCAAGGTCGTGAAATTCGCGACCGACATCACGCCGATGCGGACGGCGGTGGAGCAGACCCAGGACGTGGTCACCGCCGCCAAGGGCAAGGATCTGACCCGGCGGATTCCGATGGCCGGCAAGACCGGCGAACTCGAAATGCTCTGCGGCGGCGTGAACGATCTGCTCGACACCATTTCGGCCGTGATGATCGAGATCAAGGATGCCTCGCGCGAAGTCTCCAATGCCGCGGCGGAAATCTCCACCAGCACCACCGACCTCTCCCAGCGCACCGAGGAACAGGCCGCCAGCCTGGAACAGACCTCGGCCTCGATGGAACAGATTTCCTCGACCGTGAAGAACAATGCCGAGAACGCCAACCGTGCCAACACCCTGACCCGCGGCACGCAGGACGTGGCGGATCGCGGCGGCCAGGTGGTGTCGGAAGCCGTCTCCGCCATGAGCCGGATCGAGGATTCCTCGCGCAAGATTTCCGACATCATCAGCGTGATCGACGAGATCGCGCGCCAGACCAACCTGCTGGCGCTGAACGCGGCGGTGGAAGCCGCCCGCGCCGGCGAGGCCGGCCGCGGCTTCGCGGTGGTGGCCTCGGAAGTGCGCAGCCTGGCGCAGCGCTCCTCGCAGGCGGCCAAGGACATCAAGGACCTGATCACCAGCTCGTCGAGTCAGGTTCAGGACGGCGTGCAGCTCGTCAACCGCGCCGGCACCTCGCTGAAGGAGATTCTGGACTCGATCAAGGAAGTGGCCGTCATCGTCGCCGACATCACCAATGCCAGCGCCGAGCAGGCCTCCGGAATTGAGGAGGTCAACAAGGCACTGACGCAGATGGACGAGGTGACGCAGCAGAACTCGGCTCTGGTCGAGGAGAACGCGGCGACCGCCAAGACACTGGAGCAGCAATCCGCCGCCATGGACGCCCGCGTCGGCGCGTTCCGGCTCAGTGCCGGCGGAACGGGTTCGGCGCGTGCAGCGACGGTCACGCCGATAGCGCCGCGTGCGGCGCCGGTTGCCAAGAAACTTCCGGCGAAAACCGCGGCTGCGCCGGTGCGCGGCACGGCGCGCCAGATGCAGACGGCGCTTGCCGCCGCCGTCACGCAGGACGAATGGCAGGAATTCTGAGGATCACACCGCTTCCCTCAATACTGGAGAATGTTATGTCGATACTGAAAAAGTTCGCTTCGGATGTGCGCATATCCACCAAGATTGCCATTTCATCCGTATTTGGAATCGTGCTCGTTCTGGCGATTGTCGGGATGCAGCTCTACGGCGATGGCAAGATCCAGGCAGCCAAAGTCAATGCCGACCGCGAACAGACCATCGTTGCGGACGCCATCTATGCCACCTCGGCGTCACGCGGCATGCAGATCGCGGTGCGTGACCTGCGTCTCGCCGCGACGCCGGACGATATCCGTGGTGCGACGGAAAGGCTGGAGGCGCAGCGCAAGACGGCGGACGGCTATGCTTCGGAAGCGATCACGCTTATCAAGGCCTCCGGCCGGCCCGGCGAGAATGCCGCGAAACTGCAAGCCCAGATTGAGCAATATGCGGCCGGCGCCAAAGAGGTGGCGGCGTTGCGGCTCGAATACCTGACCTTGCTGGCCAAGGGCGAGTCGAGCGAGAAGATCGCCGATCTGCAAACCCGGGCCGCGTCGATTGTCCGCGAGCGCACCCTGCCGGCTGCGGTGGAAATGGACGTCGCCGCTGCCAAGATGATCGAGATGGCGCGCGGACAGGTGGCGGCGGAAAACGAAGCCTTCACCAGCACCCTGGCGACTGTCGAACTCATCAATGAATCATTGGCCGGTGTGGTGATCTTCGTTCTGATCGGCACCGCCGTGTTCATGTTCTTCACCGTCATCCGGCCGATCCGCGCCCTGACCGGCGGCATGCGGGAGCTTGCCGAAGGCAATTTCGACGTCGTGTTGCCCGGCGTCGGCCGCAAGGACGAGATCGGCGGCATTGCCGGGGCGGTCGATACCTTCAAGATCAAGCTCGAGGAGAAAATGCGCCTCGATGCCGAGAAGGAGCAGGAGATTGCGCGGCGCGAACAGGCGGAACGCGACGAGCGCGCCCGCAAGGACGCCGAGAATGCCCGGATGGTGGCGCAGGTCGTGACCGCGCTCGGGGAGGGACTGGCAAATCTCGCCAAGGGCGATCTGACCTACCGCGTCACCGACGAATTCGCGGCCGAGTACAAGAAAGTGCAGGACGACTTCAACGCCGCCATCGGCCAGTTGCAGGAGACGGTGAAGAATATCGCGATGTCGTCGTCGGAAATTTCCAACGCGGCGGCCGAAATCTCCACCAGCACGACCGATCTCTCCCAGCGCACCGAGGAACAGGCCGCCAGCCTGGAAGAAACCTCGGCCTCGATGGAGCAGATCGCGGCGACGGTGAAGAAGAACGCCGAGAACGCCCAGCACGCCAACAAGCTGACCCAGGGGACGCAGGAGGTCGCCGATCGCGGCGGCGCCGTGGTGTCGCAGGCGGTCACCGCCATGGCGCGCATCGAGGATTCCTCGCGCAAGATCTCCGACATCATCAGCGTGATCGACGAGATCGCGCGCCAGACCAACCTGCTGGCGCGAAGCCGGACGCGGATTTGCGGTGGTGGCCTCGGAAGTGCGCAGCCTGGCGCAGCGTTCTTCGCAGGCGGCCAAGGACATCAAGGACCTGATCACCGGCAGCGCCGGCCAGGTGCAGGAAGGCGTCGAACTGGTCAATCGCGCGGGTGCCTCGCTCGCCGAGATTGTCGAATCGATCAAGAGCGTCGCGGCCATCGTGGCAGATATCGCTTCCGCCAGCGCCGAACAGGCCTCCGGCATCGACCAGATCAACAAGGCGCTCAACCAGATGGACGAGGTCACGCAGCAGAACTCGGCCCTGGTCGAGGAGAATGCCGCCACCGCCAAGACCCTGGAAGACCAGCAATCGGCGATGAGCGAGCAGGTCGGGTTCTTCCGCTTTGGCGGCAATGACGGTGCAGGGGCAAGTGCGGATCATGCACCGGCCAGGCGCACAGCTCCCGCATCCACCCCGGCGGCCAAGCCGGCTGCGCAGCGCACCCGGCCCGCGCTCCGCACCGCCGGCGCCACCGCGCTTGCGGCCAATCCGGACTGGCAGGAATTCTGATTGCAACGACCGGCGCGGCGGGTGATCCGCCGCGCCGGACCGGAGGTGGGAGAACAATCGACGATTGGGAAACCGGGGGCGACCGATGCGCAATGTGCTTTTGCTGGCGGACCGCCACGCCGACGGCGCCTGGCTTCAGTACAAGATCAGCAAGGTCCGGCCTTGCCGGTTTGTGTCCATCCATGACGTGACGACGGACATTCCCGACATCGGCCTCATTGTCGCTGACGTGGCGCTGGACAATGAAGTCCTGGTGAAATTCCTGCGGCTGGCGCTGGAGCGGCACCGGGCCGCGAATACGCCGCTCCTGTGCCTGGTGAAAAACAAGACACATCAGACCCGGACGCAGGCCTATGCCATCGGCGCGACGGATGTTCTGCTTGCGGATTCGCCGACGCCTGTCCTGATCAGAGCCATCACGAAACTGATGGATCCGAATGACCGTTCCGCTGACACCGTGCCGGACGACAGCGACGAGGCTTTCATGCTGCGCTCCGTACACGAAGCCGGCGCAGCTCTCACCGACATCATGGATGCGGCCGGACGCGATGCGGCGATTGCACCCGATGTCGTTGCGGCGGGCGCCGCGTCCGTCCTGGAGGCGTGCCGGAGATTCGACATCCGCGCCTGGCTCGACATCGTGTGGAACTACGACGACGTCACCTATCAGCATTGCCTTCTGGTCACCGGACTTGCGGCGGCCTTCGCCATCAAGCTCGGGTTCAATGCCGCCGATTGCCAGCGGCTCACATCGGCGGCGCTGCTGCACGATATCGGCAAGGCGAAGATTCCGGTCAACATCCTGAACAAGCCGGGCCGCCTGACCGACGACGAAATGAAGATCATACGGACGCATGCCGAGATCGGCGCGAACCTGCTCGCGGAGCAGGGCGGGTTCGAAGACGACATCGTGTCGGTGGTGCGCCATCATCACGAACATCTCGACGGGGCCGGATATCCGGACGGCCTGCATGCGGCGGACATCCCCGATATCGTCCGGCTCACGACCATCTGCGATATCTATGCGGCGCTGATCGAACGGCGTTCCTACAAGGAGCCGATGAGTCCGGACAGCGCGTTCGCGATTTTGCAGGACATGAAAGGCAAGCTCGATCCCGACCTGACGGCCTTTTTCCATAACGTGATGCTTGATTGCCGTGGCGGAGAATCGACACCCCCCCTGGCCCAGTACGCCTGACCTCGGCCGCCTGCGGCGGGAACTGGACGCATTGCCCGGGCCCGGGCGATGTGCGCTGGCGCGCGTGCCGCGCCGCAATAATCACAGGACCGATGCCGGAATTAGGCGGTCAGTAATTCTTTCACCCTAGATTCCGTCAAGGCTGACGGTCTGCCGGCAAAAACGAATCGCCGGCATCGGCGTCACCGAGTATTCAGGCGACCCGTTCTTCTCCCGCAACGCAGCGACGGAGAACGGTGAAGCCCTGTCAGGACTACGAAGGCCGGGTGGCTTGCGGGATTTTCGCGGCCAGCAAGCGGATCGTCCGGTCTTTAGGAAATCTGGCGCAGTGTTGCCAAGGCGGCCGGGCCCGGCCGCATTCACAGCCTCGCCATATCAGTGCCTGCAGGCCCGGTCGGCCCAGCATGATTCAATTTGACGCGGCGGAGGACGGGAAACCCAGTCCGCCGTCCTTCAGCCCGTGCTCAGGCGCTTGCCCCGGCGCCATGGGGGTTCATGACACATCAGGGGAAAGCCGAGGAGGTCGAGATGGTAATGATCCATTTACCACAAGCGTTCACATTTCTCCGACGGGTCGGATTCTTATCATCCATCACCGGCAACGTCGGGAACAGGGCCATGACGCTGAGTGTCACAGCGCTAGCCGCATATAGTGCCTTCACGGCGCTGGCTGTCCCTGCGCGCGCTGAGAATGGCGTCAGTCCCGATGCCATCACCTTCGGTCAGGCGGCGGTTCTGAACGGAGCCGCCTCGGCGCTCGGCCAGGGCATGAAAGCCGGCCTGGAAGCCGCCTTCGACGAGGCCAACCGCAAGGGCGGGGTGCATGGCCGCAAGCTCAAGCTGGTCAGCGTCGACGACGGCTATGAGCCGTCCAAGGCCATTGTCGCCACCCGCAAGCTGATCGAGGACGAGAAGGTCTTCGCGCTGATCGGCGCCGTCGGCACGCCGACCTCCGTCGCCACCCAGCCGATCGCGGCCGCCGCCAAGGCGCCCTTCATCGGCGCCTTTACCGGGGCCGGCTTCCTGCGCAATCCGAAACTCGACAACGTCATCAATATCCGGGCGAGCTACGACGCGGAGACCGAAGCCTGGGTCAAGCACCTGACCGAGGATCTCCGGATCAGCAAGATCGCGATCTTCTATCAGGACGACGCCTATGGACGCGCGGGATTGTCCGGCTTCAAGAAAGCCATGGACAAGCGCAACATGCAGATCGTTGCGGAAGGCACCTATGAGCGCAACACCACGGCGATCAAGACCGCCTTGCTGGCCTTGCGCAAGGCTGCGCCGGAAGCGGTGGTGATGGTCGGCGCCTACAAGCCGAGCGCGGAATTCATCAAGCTTTCGCGCAAGATCGAGTTCAATCCGGTCTTTGTGAACATCTCCTTCGTCGGCGCGTCGGCGCTGGCCAAGGAACTCGGACCCGACGGCGCCGGTGTCATCGTGAGTCAGGTCGTGCCGTTTCCCTGGGATGCATCGCTGAAGGTGATCGCCGATTACCATGCGGCCATCAAGGCGAAGGATCCGAAAGCGGAACCCGAATTCGTGTCGCTTGAGGGATATCTCGTCGGCCGGCTGACCATCGCCGCGCTCGACAAGGCCGGGCCGAATCCCACGCGCGCCGGGTTGCTGCGCGCGATCAAGGACACCGGCAAGTTCGATATCGGCGGTCTCGAAATGACGTTCGGGCCCGAGGACAATGAAGGTCTCGACAAGGTGTTCATGACCGTCATCCAGTCGGACGGATCGTTCAAGGCGGTCGAGAAGCTGGTCAGAGTGTCTGCGAACTGAGGCTTCGGCGCTCCGGCGACCGCGTCCTCGGCAATGTGAATGGTGCGGAATCGGGGAACGGACGCGTTGCCGTTTCGGGGGGAATGAAAATGGCTGCTGTCGGTAAGCTGAAAACGGTCGTATCGCGGATCAATCCATTCGCTCTGCTGAATGGGTTCGGCATCAAGGTCAAATTGCAGCTTGCCTTCGGCGCAGCGGCGTTGATGACCGTGATCGCCTCCGCGGTTGCGATCGTCTCGTTCCAGTCGACGGAGCAGGGCGTTGAACGCGTCGCCCAGCGCGAAGTGCCGCTGATGACCGAGGCGCTTCGTCTGTCCGTCATGTCGGGCGAGATTTCGGCGGCCGCGGCGCGGTTCGTCAGCGCCACGAATGTCCGCGACCAGCGCACCATTGCCTCGCAGATCGACGACCGCAGCATGCAGTTGCGCGGGCTGATCGACAAGCTGCGTGCCGGCAGCAGCAAGGAAGCTTTCGGCGCGGTAGAGACCGCGTCGCGGCTGCTCGAGAACAATCTGTCCGATCTCGATACCGTCATCGTATCGAAGTCGAATCTGAAGGTGCGCCTCGACCGGCAGCTCGACGTATTGCACAAGCTGCACACCAAGATCGCCGAGGATCTGACCCCCATCGTCGACAAGTCCTATTACGACACCGTCACCAAGGCGGAGGACATCGGCAAAATCGGAGACCAGACGGTCAAGACCCTGGTCGATGACGGCATGCAGATGATGCAGACCGTGGTCCAGATCGGTTCCGAAACCAACCTGGTGACGGGCCTGCTGACGGCCGGCGCGCTGACCAATTCGCCCGCAATTCTGGCGCTGCTCGAGGACCGCTTCACCGCGTCGGCTCAGCGGGCGACAAAGCAGCTCGCGAAATTGCCGAAGGATGAAAAATACAACAGCCTGCGCGACCGGACTTCCGTTCTTCTCAAGCTCTCCGATTTCAAGTCCGGCGCCGCGGGCGACAGTGAAACAGCACGGCTGCAGAATGTGTTCCGGGCTCACGAAGGGCTGGCCAATGTCCTGATCACGCTGATTGACGATCTCAACTTCGACGCGGTGATGGAGGGCGAGCAGGCCGTCAAGCGGACGGGCAAGCTGGTCAAGGAACTCGTGAACAACCAGCTCACCGACTTCCGCAATGCGCTTGAGCTGAAGATCCAGACCCACCTGATCGCCAGCCTGCTCAGCGAGGGCGCGGTGGCGAAGGACGCCAATGCGCTGTTGCCGATCCTCGATCGTTTCTCGACCTCGACCAATCTGCTCATGCTGGCCTCACAGGGCCTGAAGAACGACGAGATCAAGAAAAACCTCGACGAGCTTCTTGAGCTTGGCCGCGCCACCGAGAACATCTTCTCACTACGCGGACAGGAGCTCAATGTCACCGCCGGCGCCAACCGGGTGATCGAGGACAATGTCAGCATCCAGCGCAAGCTCGATCAGGCGGTTTCGGCGCTCGTGAAGGAAACCGAGACCACGATGAAGAGCGGCACCTCGCAATTGCTCGAGGAACTCGCGCGCAATCGCATGCTGCTGCTCGGCGTCGCCATCGCCAGCCTTCTGGCCGCGGGCGCCATCGCCTATTTCTACGTGCAGCGCAACCTGGTGCGCCGTCTCAGCAGCCTGGGCGAGACTATGCGCCGGCTGTCGTCGGGCGAGAACGACATCACCGTTCCAGCGGTCGAGGACCGCGACGAGCTTGGTCAGATGGCGCGGGCGGTTCTGGTGTTCCGCGACGCGGCGATCGATAAGGAGCGCCTCGAGGCGCAGGCAGCCGAACAGCAGCGCCTCGCGGACGAGGAGCGCCAGCGCAACGAAGCGGCGAAGGCCGATGCCGCGCGCCAGATCGGGTTCGTGGTGGAATCCCTCGGCGCCGGTCTGGAGCGTCTGGCCCGGGGCGACCTGACTTACCGTCTCAGTCAGTCCTTCGCGGAAGATTACCGCAAGTTGCAGGACGACTTCAACGGCGCGATCGACCAGTTGCAGGAGACCATCAAGAACATCGCGATGTCATCGTCGGAAATCTCCAACGCCGCCTCCGAGATTTCCAGCAGCACGACCGATCTCTCCCAGCGCACCGAGGAGCAGGCGGCGAGCCTGGAGCAGACCTCGGCCTCGATGGAGGAAATGGCTGCGACGGTGAAGAAAAATGCCGAAAACGCCCAGCATGCCAACGAACTGACCCGCAGCACCCGCGAGGTCGCGGATCGCGGCGGCAAGGTGGTGTCGGAAGCGGTGTCGGCGATGGCGCAAATCGAGGAATCCTCGCGCAAGATTTCCGACATCATTTCGGTGATCGACGAGATTGCCCGCCAGACCAACCTGCTGGCGCTGAACGCGGCTGTGGAAGCCGCCCGCGCCGGCGAGGCCGGCCGCGGCTTCGCGGTGGTGGCCTCGGAAGTGCGCAGCCTGGCGCAGCGTTCCTCGCAGGCGGCGAAGGACATCAAGGACCTCATCACCAACAGCGCCGGTCAGGTCAAGAACGGCGTGGAACTGGTCAACCGGGCCGGCGCCTCGCTCAGCGAGATCGTGGAATCGATCCGCAATGTCGCGGCCATCGTGTCCGATATCGCCTCCGCGAGCGCCGAACAGTCTTCGGGCATCGACCAGATCAACCGCGCGCTGAACCAGATGGACGAGGTGACGCAGCAGAACTCGGCTCTGGTCGAGCAGAATGCGGCGACCGCCAAGACCCTGGAAGACCAGCAATCGGCCATGAGCGAACGGGTCGGCTTCTTCCGTTTCGGCGATGACGGCCAGGAGGGCGTTCAGGGAATCGAACCGCAGAATGGCGAGGTGGCCGAGGATTCCGATCCGATCCCGTCGGCAGTGAAGGAATTGCGTGCCGTCGCGGCCAAGATGCACGGGTCCGACCGCGCTCCGGCTCCGCGTAGGCAGGCCGCTGCGGCGGGCGCGCTGGCGGAAGAGCGGGAGTGGCAGGAATTCTGAGACATTCGCCGCGGCTATTTTCAAGCGGCGAATGGGGAATGATTGGAATTGAAAGATTTGCGCCATGAAGATCAGATTTGCGATCTATCTGTTTGGTGCGGTGATCGGGGCGAGCATTGCCGTCGCCATTGCGATCAACCTGCTGGTCGTCAACCGCATCAAGGTTGGCGGCCCGCTATACGAGCAGATCGTGCAGGGCAAGGATCTGGTGGCGGACATCCTTCCGCCGCCGGCCTACATCATCGAATCCTATCTCGAAGCCACGCTCGCCTATAATCGCGCCAAGCCGATTTCCGAAAGCCGCGCCCGGCTGAAGGAATTGAAGGCGCAGTATGACGAGCGCTGGAAATACTGGACGGATTCGAATCTCCGGACCGACCTGCGCAGCAAACTGATCGAAGGTTCGCACGCGCATGTGGCGCAATTCTTTGCCGTGATCGACCAGAAGCTGTTTTCGTCCCTGGGGCGGCGCGATGAGGAAGGGGCCAAGGAGGCCTACAGGGATCTGACCGCGGCCTATCAGGCACACCGCGCCGTGGTCGACGATATCGTCGCCGGCGCGGAGAAGATGAACAAGGCTCTGGAAGAGGAGGCCGCGCATAAAAGCTGGAGCGCGCTGCTCTGGCTCCTGGGCATTGTCGGCGGACTGTTTACGGTGCTCGTGATCGGTATCGCCGCCATCGGGCGCGGCGTCGTCACGCCGCTGGTGAACCTGACCAAGGTCATCGCCCGCACGTCGGCGGGTGAACTCGATGTCGAGGTGCCCTCCAGCCAGCGCAAGGACGAGATCGGCCAGATGGCCCGCGCTCTGCTCGTGTTCCGCGACGCCGCGGTCGAGAAGGCCGCGCTGGAAAGCCAGGCGGCGGAGACGCGTCGGCTGGCCGAGAGCGAGCGCAGCCGCAACGAGGCCGCGCGAGCGGAAGTGTCGCGCCAGGTGGCGGCGGTGGTGGACAGCCTGGGAGTCGGGCTGGAAAAGCTGGCACGCGGCGATCTCACCTTCCGGATAGGCACCGACGGCACGACCCAATATCAGAAGGTGCAGGCCGACTTCAACGCCGCCATCGACCAATTGCAGCAGACCATCCGCGACATCGCGCTGTCCTCTGCCGAAGTGTCGAACGCCGCATCTGAAATCTCCGCCAGCACTGCCGACCTCTCGCAGCGCACCGAGGAACAGGCCGCCAGCCTGGAACAGACCTCGGCGTCGATGGAAGAGATTTCCGTCACGGTGAAGAACAATGCCGAGAATGCGCTGCGCGCCAATGACCTGGCCAAGGGCGCGCGCGACGTTGCCGATCGCGGCGGCACGGTGGTGTCACAGGCCGTCACCGCGATGGCGCAGATCGAGGAATCGTCCGGCAAGATCTCCGACATCATCAGCGTGATCGACGAGATCGCGCGCCAGACCAACCTGCTGGCGCTCGAAGCCGGACGCGGATTTGCGGTGGTGGCCTCGGAAGTGCGCAGCCTGGCGCAGCGTTCTTCGCAGGCGGCCAAGGACATCAAGGACCTGATCGTCAGCAGCGGCGGGCGGGTGCGGGAAGGCGTCGATCTCGTCAACCGCGCGGGCGCGTCGCTGGCTGAAATCGTTGAATCGATCCGCAGCGTCGCCGATATCGTCTCCGATATCGCCCATGCCAGCACCGAACAGGCCACCGGCATCGACCAGATCAACAAGACGCTGGCGCAAATGGACGAAATGACCCAGCAGAATTCTGCCCTGGTCGAGCAGAATGCCGCCACCGCCAAGACGCTGGAGGACCAGCAGAAGGCCATGAGCGGGCAGATCGCGTTCTTCCGCTTCGACGCGGGCGAAAACGCGGCGCCCGCGGCCCCGCAGCGCAAGCCCGCTGCGGCGCCCGCCAAACAGGCTCCGGCGGTGCGTGAGCCGATCCAGCGGCGCGGCCGCGCGCTCGCCGTCAGCGGCAATACCGCGCTGGCGGAAAGCCAGGAATGGGAAGAATTCTGAGCCACGCGTCCGATTGCCGCCGCGCGGCGAAAGGGACATGATTGCCGGAAGGGGAAGGCAGCCCGCCGCTGCGGCGGGCTGCGAGGCGTGGTGGGCGTATGCGTCAGAAACTCTTGGTTGCGCTGGTGCTGGGGCTGGTCGCGCTGAGCGCGGCGGGCTGCGACAAATGCGGGAATTTCCTCGGCCAGCCGATGGGCCAGCCGCGCGGCTGCAAGTGACACCGCCGCCTCCTTCAAGCGACTGATTTTGTTCAGGAACTGGCTGCCTTCCTGAATGCTTTATCGCACTATGTGCATTGCACCGGAGCCCGGTTTTCGCAGGCTACTTCAAGAAATCTATGATTTCGACGCGGCGGCTTAGCGGACATTCGTGCGTTGCGCTGAAAACGGCCGCTTCGAGCCTATAGTCGACACCTCGGAAGGATTACCTTTCGCTCCTGCCGCATCATAACGACCTGCTCGAACGGCCCATTGCGGACATGCGAGCATCAGGCCGCGAGCGTCCGCTTCAAAAACTGAGTCCCTCGGGGAGCCTCACACGAGGATCGGATTTTGGCGCACGTCCAAGACTTCTCCGTTTGGTCAACGACGTAGGTAGCCCTGGACCGAATGGGTGCGAAATTATGGGGATATCTCGCGCTAATCGAACTGCACCGGGATCTGGCGTTTCCGGTTCACCGTGAGAGAGAAGACGTCCGGTCTGGCGTAGTGTCCGCTTACGTCGAACTTCCGGCGAGAAGCGCGCGCGGCCTCGACATTGATCTCGGAGATCAGCAGGCCCTTCTCCCGATGCATCGGCCCCGCGACGACGCCGCCGAAAGGCTTGTACACGACAGCGTCGCCCGCGTTGATCCACTCCTCCTTGTTCGGGAAGAGTTCGTCGCGATACGGCACGCCTTCGGGGATGTCTGAGGCTTCGAGTGCTGTCGCGCAGCCGACGACCCAGCAACCGCCCTCGCGGGCGATGTGCTGCATCGTCGCGAGCCAAGTCTCGCCGCTGTCCCATGTCGGTGCGACGTAGATGTCGATGTTCTGGGCATAGAGCGCGTATCGCGCGAGTGGCATGTAGTTCTCCCAGCAGATCAGCGCGCCGATGCGGCCGACGGCAGTGTCAACGACGTTTAGACCCGAACCGTCGCCGAAGCCCCAGACCATCCGCTCGGGATTGGTTGGCATGAGCTTTCGGTGGTTGTTGGCGAGCCTGCCGTCTGCGTCGATGATCGCGCAACTGTTGAAGAGCGTGCTGCCGCTGACGGCACCGTCGATCTCCTGGTAGCCAAGCACGATCACAACCTGGTGCTCTTTCGCGGCCTCCTGTAGCGGCCGCAGGCCGTCTTGGCTCAGGTCGACCGAGTTGGCCTGCGAAAGAGCGTAAAGCTCATCCGTCTTTGCCATCCCCGCCCCCGGCGGCAATCGCCAGACGAAGGTCGGGTAACCGGGAAGCCAAGTTTCGGGAAAGACCACCATGCCGCAGCCTTGGGCCGCAGCGTCCTGCACGAGCTCGACCGCGCGGGCCATGGACTTGTCGAGATCGAGGTAGACCGGCGGTTGCTGAACCACTGCAAGCTTCATTGTCTTTCCTCCGCGCCCCGAAAGCGGGGAAGGGCCACCCCTATCACACCGGCCGCACTTCTTTCAGTTCATTTGACGGGAGCGCCGTGACCGCCGCCGCCTGATGGCCGCCGTCACATCTTGAACAGCTTTTTTGAATTGCCGCTGAGAATCTTGGCTTTGTCCTCGTCCGACAGCGGGATGGTGTCGATCCAGTTGGTGCCCGCCGGATTGGCGACGAACGGCCAGTCGACCGCGAACAGGATCCGGTCCACGCCCATTTCCATCACACAGCACAGCAGCGCGGGATTGGAGAAGAAGCCGCTGGTGGTGATGTAGAAATTCTTGCAGAACACATCGCGGAACGACATCGCCTTGTGTCCCGGCCGCGCCAGCGCCTGGTCGATGCGCCAGACCAGAAACGGCAATGTTTCACCGAGATGCCCCAGGATAATCTTGAGTCTCGGATGCTCGTTGAACAACCCTGACAGGATAAGCCGGATCGCGACCGTGGCGGTTTCGACCGTGAATCCCCAGGCGGCGCGGATCACCATGGGATAATCCTTCGCGTAATCCTTGTAGTACACGTTCATGACATCCGGATGCGGCAGCGACGGATGCAGATAGATCGGCACGTCGAGCGCCTCCGCCCGCGCGAAGATCGGCCGCAGGCTTCTGTCGTCGAGAAACAATCCGTTGGCCAGGCCGTGAATCATGGCGCCCTTGAATCCGAGTGCGATACATCGCTCGAGTTCGTCGGCGGCGGCGTCCGGATCGCTGGTCGGCAGCGCGGCAAAACCTGCGAAGCGATCGGGATGAGCGGCGATGGCGGCGGCGAGGCGGTCGTTCACCCGCCGGGTCAGCGCGACGGCATCGGGTCCTGCCAGTTTCTGCGTGGACGGCGCGCCATGCGAGATGATCTGCATGTCGATCCCGGCTTCATCCATCTCGCGCAGGCGCAGCTCGGCCAGATCCTTCAGCCGCAAAATCTGGTTGGGATCGCGCGTCGCCGCCTCGACCCCCTGATAGGTCGCGGATAATTCCTCATCCCAGTAATGTTCTTCGATCGCAATCACGGGGCATTTCAGAGTCTTGAGCATCGTTCTTCCCTGGGGTTTCTTGTGCGCGGGCGGCTGCACACTACATTTCTTCCCGCCGTTTGCCACATGCCGCGCCGGACGCACGCAGCGCCGAGCGCGCGGGGCGGAACGAGGGGCCGTGCGAGCGGATGTCTCGGCCGCGGTGACGGCGGCCTCGGCGCCTGCGGCCGGATTGGGCCGGCGTGATCGCGCCGCCGCCGGTGCCTGCGCGGCGCCAGCCCGCTGGCGAAAATCTATATATTTGAATGGGTTGCAGTGGCTGGGGAACTAGGACTCTTATTCCCCCAGCAAAAAGCCCCGATAAATCAATTATCCCTTGTTTTTCAAAGGCCTTTGACGCCAAACTGTTACGATCAGATGTTACGATACCGGCTGTTGAGATTCGAATGGCTCTCCGCACAAACGTCGTCCGCCGTGGCTCCATCTACTACGTCCGCGCGTCCATCCCGGACGATGTTCGGCAGCATTTCCCGAACAAGGGCAAAGAGGGCTTCAAGGAGGAGCGCTGGCAGTCGCTCCGCACATCTGATCCGAATGTGGCCCGAACGCGGTCCCAGCCTGTCTTGGCGCAATGGAGCGCAGAATACGAGGAACTGCGGCGGCGGAAGGTGCCATCAGAAGCGGACCTGCAGGGCGCGGTCTGGTCGATCTATGAGCGGGAGCTACAGTTAGATCGAGCCGCCCGAATGAATAACCCGACCGAGACAGACGTGGATGCGGCGCATGCGGGGCTTCTTGAGGATGTTGCGGCTGGGCGGATCAAGATCACATCCGATCCGCTGAGCCAGTTGGCCGCCGGCCTCGACGTGATGGTGATGGCTGATCAGGCCAAACTCAGGGGTGAAGGGCGTGCTCGTTACATTGCCACGCTGCAGGATCATTTGGCGCGCGGTGAGACTGCATTGATCGAATGGGCTGCCGACGAAGAAATCCAACGCAGCAATTTGCTTATCCAGAAGGGCACCCCTGAATATCGCGATTTGTGCCAACGGCTGCAGCGCGGCCTGTTGGAAGCGCTAAAGCGCGCCGATGAGCGCGATGCCGGCAACTGGTCTGGAGTTCCCGGCGATCCAATTGTCATTCCGCCCCTTGGCCGAACGGGTAGGACAACCGCCGCGCCCGGCGAGTCCATTATGGAGCTATACGACCGCTTCAAGCGGGAGAGGGAAGGCGCGATTAAAGCCGACACTTGGGATCAAAACCGCAAGATTGTTCAGCTCTTCGCGGAATTCGTCGGCGAGACTTCGCACATCTCTGCGGTGAATAGGAAGAACGTTCGAGACTGGAAACATCAGCTCTCACTCTGGCCGATCAAAGCTGCAGATACAAAGGCATTCCATGGAATGTCTTTCAAAAAAATCATCCAAGAAAATGCGACGCTCAACAAGCCGACAATCAAGCAAAAGACAATCAACAAATATTTGTCTGCGATTGGCGCTTTTTCCGGCTGGCTCTTATCGAACGAATACATCGAACAGGATGTGATCCGGGGCATGCTGCTCATCGTCGATAAGCGCAAGAAGGAAGTGTTCCCTTACTCCATTGATGAACTGAACGTTATTTTTAGTTCGCCATTGTTCTCAACATGCCAAGGGGACAAGAAAGAACACAGGACGGGCAACATTCAAATCCGAGATTGGCGATACTGGATACCACTCATTGGCCTCTATTCAGGTGCAAGGCTGGGCGAGATCGCCCAAATGCGCGTTGATGACATTCGGCAACTGCATGGGACGTGGATATTCCACATCACGGAAGAGGGGCAGCGAGATGAATCCAAGTCCACGAAGAACGAAGGTTCGATGCGCGTTGTTCCTGTCCATTCGCAGCTCATCGATTTGGGTCTGATCGATTATGTAAAGGTGACAAAGGCGACAGGGGAGACACAGCTCTTCCCTGAGATCAAGCCGGACGCGCGTGGTTACTATTCAGGTCGGCCCTCCAGTTTCTTCAATGACTATTTCCGCAAAATCGGCGTGAAGGCCGATAAGTCACAGAATTTCCATTCATTCCGACACGGCATCGCCGATGCCTTCCGGCGAGCCGGTTACCTTGATGAGCAATTTGCAATGTTGCTGGGACATACAAAGGCTAGCACAACAGGCAAATATGGCATCATGCCGGAAGGGCCGCTGGCTGAGCGAGTAAATATGATTGAGGCAGTCGCCTATCCAGAAGTCAGCTTCTTTCGTTGAATTGACTTCCTATCTTTTTGGCTTCCAGATGCGTGGGTCTGACTGCCGAGCGACGACGTTGTTGCTGCTACCTAGCGATACCGCTTCAACGTTACTTCGGATTCGACCGAGCCGAAGCTCAGGCCAAAGTCCGCGATGAACGATCATCCACGCATTTGCGTCAAAATTTTCATCGCCTCGATACGCCCAGTGCTCCTTAAGTGCTCCAAAGCCGGAGCTACCTAGTTTCGGTTCTTTGCTCGACTGACCAATTATTCCGACGCGATAAAGGTCTTCGAGTATCTTTGCTGCTGGGCGCTTAGCAACGATATTTTTAATATTTGGATCGTTCCTCGATCGTGTTTGAGCTTCTCGCTCAAATCTGTCGATTCTGAAATAGCGCTCAAAATTCAAGAGGATTCTTTTGATTGAATGAATTTCGATGGCTGCATATTCCACGTTTAGTTCTTCGGCGCGTTCGTTCCAAGCGTCTTCGCCAAATTTATCGATTACTTTGTTCAAGAGAGCTTCGCCGAACCTAGGTTCATGTTCGGAATTCTCGGCCGCCTGTCCGAAGAGCAAAACAAGATCGCGCGGATTACACCAAGTTAGCTCAACCACCAACGATTGAGGGCTCATGCCAAAGATGTTGTTTTGGAAATACGTATCGAAGACATTCGGTGTGATTTTCTGTCGCAAGACTTTTTCTGATGCCTGAATCTTCTTTTCTAAAAGATGGACGATTGGCCACCTGTCGCCTGCAGTGAGGCCAAACCAACGCAGTTCACGGCCTCTGTCTGTGAGAATTTTATTTATCTCATGAGTCGGCACATTGAGTGCTTTTAGAACTTCTGAGCGGGCTGCGGCTATCAAGTAGACGGGTTTGTGTTGTTCGGTGAAGAACGTATTTATCCTATCTATTGCAATAATAAGGTCACGAATAAGGACGGCGTCTCGTTTGTGTTGCGTTCGTGAACTGAATGAGAGGTTTAACTCGTCAAAAAATAAGTAAATTCCATTCTGTCCTTCCCAACTCAAATCGCGTAACAGCACAAAACCGTTGGCGACGATATCATCAATTGATCGCTCAACCTCTGTCTCGCCGTCTTTACCTTTTAGTTTTGCAGAAAAATTCTTATTCTTAATTTTGTAACGGCCGTGCTTTACTACGCGAGAAAGGAAGGCGAGCACAGATTTGGAGTCGCCTTCGTGAAATTGGCGGGTCATTTCACCGAAGATATGAATGTTGTTATGTGACGTGAAAACACGGCGATTTTCACTAATAAGATTTGCGAGCATGCGGAAGATAAAAAGAATCCACATCTCAACAGCGCTTGGGTTCTCTTCAATTTCCTTCTGTTCGAAAATTCTAATTCCGTTGGCTTTGTAAATTCTGTTGCGCTCTGCGTCAGAAACGTCTGTTGAAAAAGACGTGAAGGATGTCAGACAATGATTTTCTTCCACGGTGAGTTTTAAATAGCGAAGGAACGCGGTCTTGCCCGCGCCCTTCATTCCATGGACGAAGAAGCGGTTTCCTTTGACGAATTCTTCAATTGAGAGTCCGGTGGGTTCAAGAAATGATTCTTTGAAATGCTCGATTGTAGTGGGGTCACGAGTTATGACTTCATAGCGGGCATCAATGTTGCCAAAACGAAGTTTCTTTAATGGAAGCGCCATTACAAATCCTCCCCGTGAAAATACTAGGATGCAAATTTCTTTGGCACAACTTACGATAAACTTTGGCTTCTCACGGTGACAGGAAAATAATCCAGAATGTGTTGACTGGCGAAATATATATGTTCTAGTTTTGTTCTTTTCCGGCCCTAAGTCAACTTGTTCCGGTTTATCGCCTTCATGCCCCGGTTTTCGCGAGATAAAATCAAAATTTTGCGAGTGACTATCAACGGGGATGGGTGTGTTGAGCTGGCCCCAAAGCTGCCGCCGGACGATGAAGGGTGGTGGGAGGCTGCCGAACGCCATGCGCGCGTTCTGAAATTCAATACCCCCACGCGAGACCTTGGGACCAAGTTCACAACACTTGGCGACATTCACCGAAACACAAAGTGGATGTGGGTCTACTGCACCAATGTGGACTGCCTTGCTTCATCACCGATGGCGCTCGCACCATTGGTGATCCGCTGGGGCAAGGACGCGCCGTTTCAATGGCTAAGGGAGAGGGCAGTTTGTGAGGTATGCGGAAGGCGAGGTGTCGAAACCAAGCATCCAAGCTGGGGCAATACGATCACTGAATGGCAGCCATTTCCGAAGTTCGATCCGGGGGAAGTCGTGTGTAATCTGTATTCAATGACGAAGTCGCAAGACGAAATCCGGCAATTGCGGAAACATCTGCAAGACACGACTGGAAACCTGCCGCCACTGCCTGGAATTTATCCCGACCAAATGGCCCCGGTGATCCGCCATGTGAATGGCGGTAGCGAAGAGATGCTGATGATGCGGTGGGGCTTCCCGCCGCCTCCGAACATGGGTGGCAGGCCGATCACCAATGTTCGCAATACCAATTCGAGCTTCTGGCTGAAATGGCTGAACAAGCCAGAGCATCGATGCTTAGTTCCGGTAACTTCGTTTTGCGAATGGACCGACAGTGCGCCGAAGACGACGAAGTGGTTTGCATTGTCAGACGAACGGCCATTGTTTTTCTTCGCTGGTATTTGGCGCAATTGGACCGGAACGCGCGGCACGAAAGCTAAGCCGGTTGAAGGCGAGCATGTCGTCTATTCATTTCTGACGACTGACGCTAACGATGACGTTGCGCCCATTCATGCCAAAGCGATGCCGGTGATCCTGCGCTACCCAGACGAATGTGAGCGTTGGCTAACCGAGTCTTGGCAGCATGCGAGTAAGCTGCAGCGTCCATTGCCAAATGGGGTGCTTAAGATCGTAGCGTCTGGACCGAAGCTGGATGGCGCAACGCGACCGGCATAATACAGCCCGAGAAGCCTTGTTGCCCTAACAATACCTGTGGACGATTTGCTACGGCTTTCACATAGCTCATGTGATCGGAGTCAAATTGGGGCAATGCGCCTTCCTGTCTGCAATTGCAGTGGCAAAAAAGATTACGAAAAGCTCTATTTTTCCAACGGTCTAGATGAATAGACTCTGGCCGAACTTTGAAAGCGCCGATCAGATATATATATTCCATATTCCTAACCGAGCGATTTCAACGACTTAAGTCGTCAGTCATGCACGCAATTAACAAGCATCTTGAAATCGCTTGGAATCTAGATAGCTCTCTTCGTGACCGCCTCGCATGATTTTTTTTGCTGCGAGGTGTGCCTATGATCCCTGAAAACGTTGAAAAGCTTTATATCAGCCTCTGGTTCATGGAGGCACGCGCCGATGGCCTGTGGGCCATTGGAGCGCTTGTAGCAATAGTCGCATTGCTCTTAATCTTTATGTTTGTTCTGCGACCGCAGCGAAGTTGAGAGCCGCTATTGTCCACATCAGGCGTGTCCGTTCAGCGCCGCATCCAACAAAATCGATAGCGGCCAAATGTCCGCCTCGGCAAACGCTAACTTTACTTGATCAGGTGTGACGCGACCGGAGTAGCGGCACGGTTCTAGCGCCGCGATCCTCTCTGCAAGCTCGTTGAACGTTCGCGTTGAGATGTAGATGTTCGTGGACATTAGCCCCTCCGTTATTTCGATAGGGACGATTGATTCAGAGTTGCCAATCCCGGTCAACGTTGACGGATTCCAATGAATGACTCATAAAGTCCATGCCGACGCGCGATGTAAGTCAGTGTTGACTTGTTAGGTGGTGGCCGCGGGTTGCGAAGAATTCCGCGTGAGTTTCACGCCTGACACCTGAATGATCTCAAGGAAGTTTGTCTTTGCAGGGTCATTGAACAAGAGCATTGCGACGTTGCTCTTCGTTTCATCCGGTTCCATTTTCGGACTAACCCATGTGGTGCCCGGCGAGACAATGGGCGTGCCGTCTTTCAGGCTATTCAATTGCGGAATGTTCGCGGTATCAAACCGCTTGTGTCGCGCAGCGACTACCGAGACATCGCCGTTGTCCAGCTTGGACCACTGTATGGGGATGCATATTTTCTTTAATCCCCGCTCAATGTCTTCTGGTGGCAAGCGGGTGTAGAATAACATCAGCTCAACGGCTGACCCAGCCGGAGCGGGTTCAAACAATATGTGCTGCCCATCGCCATTTGGGCGTGCCATTTTTCCCAAAAGGAAATCAGTAGGAAAATAAACCGACGCCACTTGAGCAATTGAATTGGCGCGGATTTCCGGCCGTTTCCATTTCGTTACATAAGAGTTAGCAAATGACCCCAGTGATGAATTTGGGCCAAACTTGACATGGCTGTTCCGGTCGCCGTGAAAGCTGACCTTCAGGGTGCCGCCAAGGCTTCTTGCTCCAAGATAAACATCATTCTTATGTGCGTTGATATACCAAAAAGAAGAGCGGATATCGTCCGGTGATGTGCCGATGGCAAATCTCGCGCGGTCTTTGTTTTTCTTCGTCATCTCGAATCACATCATTGTGCGATTAACCGCACCGAATCCGACCACTGAACTGCAAATCGGCCCGAACAATTCCGTCCGCTTCCACCTTCTGAACGCCGCACTCCCGGCGCGCAACTACCATAGCGGCCTCGACATTGCGGCGCTGCTCTAAAGCCATATCTGGATTTAAATAGATCGGTTGATCCCGGTGGCTGCGGAAATCAATTTCGCGCGGCCCGGCGCGCAGCCACGCCACATGATACGGCGCTCCCTCAACAGAGACGTTCTCGCGGGTAGCAGATAGCCAACGCTCAGCGCCGGGGCCTCCGCCACAGCCGGCAACGCAAAGTGCAAACGTGATTGCGCTCAGTCCCCTTGTCATCCCCAGCCACCGCCTGTGATTTATTGCTAAGCTATTGATTCACAGGGGCGCCCGATAGGCAATCACTTCCTTCGCCAATTCGTCATAGATTAACTCGGCTCCCTGTGACACCGAACGTGTGCAGGCAATCGCCGAACCTTCAAATCGATTGTGAAACCAATAGCGGTGATCAGCGCCTAGCCGCCTCATGAAGCGGCGTATTCCGGGCCGGGATTTTTGAAGGCCTTTGCAAATGTAGCCCACCCATCCGGCGTCGGGTTGACGAAGTGTCCCGTCAACGTTGCGTTTGAATTCGACCTGAAACTTGCGTGCCGGCATGGGCCATTCACCGGCGGCGCGGCGAAGGGCACGGCGCACATCCGCGAAATGTCGTTCCTGTTTCCAACGGGTGGGGCGTGCCTCAATAACAATCTCGCAGTGAATATGCATGTCTTTGCCGTCTTCCTCTTCGACGGTAAACCAAAAGTCCGGCCTGTAGCCGAAGGCTCGTTCCAGTTTGCGTGCGAATTCCCCATTTAGCCAAGCGGTGCATTGGTAGCCCTTCGCGCGGGCCTTGGCTTCGAGATCGTCCCGCAAGCGCACGGTCACAGCAGCCACCAGACGGCCCTGTGAAGCCGCAAGGCGTTTTAGGGAAAGGTGATAGCAAAGCGCGTAGATTTCATGGTGCTGATCGCGCCAAGGGCCAGGATCAAGCGACTTGGCTGGATCATGCGCTGGCAGACCATCGGCGTCGCGCCCCTTGCCCGATAGAGGGAAGTTGAAAGGCTCCTGTCCGCGCTTGAGCACGATAAGGTCAAGGGCAGAGGATATAGGGGAAGAGGGGGAAGGGTGCTTCTTTCCTACTATAGTCGGCGAAGCGGCAGTAGGCGCCCGAAGGGACAGCAAACCTAGCAAATCCCGCTGGAAATCGCCGTTTCGGCGACTGTCTTTATAGTGGGTTCGCGTGATTTTTTTGTCAGGTCGCACCGCGCGCGAGCGCGGCTGCGGCTTGCTATAATGATGTTCGGGTGATGATCGCAGCAACGGTTTATCTCCTAATGAGCCGCCACCCTTTTCGCCGGGGGTGGCGGTTTCGCCTTATGGGGTCCAGTTGAGATATAGCGCCCAGAGAGCGGCGCTGCAGTCGATTGGCGAAAAAAGTTACCTCATGCGGTTCAGAAGGCCGCCCGGACGGATTTGGGTCCGCAGTTCGCGCCCAACGAGGCCGCGAACCGTATCTTCAAGCTGCCTGCCAATGCGCTCGGCCAAGTCCTGATTTTGCGCCGGCGTCCCGGAAGAGCCGTTCACGGTCACGTTGAATTGGTTTTGCTGAACGCTACCGCCGCCCAAGCCGAGGGCGGCATTCGGGATCACCGTGCCGGGCGAGCGGGGCACAATAAGCTCGGGGCCACGTTCCCCGGTTAGATAGACCCGGCCCGGATCGATAGGGCCGCCAGAGGCGCGCGCGCCGCCAAATAGCGCGCCTAGAAACCCGGACCCGCCGGAGAGGCCACCAAGGGGACCAGACCCCATGAGCGCGGCTTGCAGCGCCAAGCGAGCGAATTGTCGCGACAGATTGGCAATCACTTCGTCCGCATCGGCACCGTCAATCAATACGTCCCCAAGCGCATCCGTGAGCGCATGGCCAGCGGCGGACCCGGCTTCTTTGAGGCTTTCGGTCGCCTTGGTCACTTGTTCGATTTTCTGGCGCAGGGCTTCGTTCGCGCCGACAGTCTCTTCGATTTTCTGTAGCTGACCGGCATCAGTCACAGTGCCAATGCGGGCCAGTTCAATAGCCTTCGCGCGTTCTGCATTGCTCTTGCCGATGGTGTTCAGTTCGGCCTGCAGCACCCGTGATGATCGCTGCAGAGCTTCGATATAGCGCTCAACTTGATCGGCTCGGATTTCCTCTTCGGTGCTACCCGCGGCTTTGTCCTTGCCTTTGACCGCGTAGCTATTGAGCGAAATGGGCGTCACGTTCTTAGGACGGGACAGGGGTAGCGGGACGTTCTCGGGCTTGCTCTCTTCGGGAAGGACGATGCCAGCGGCCAGTGCTTCTTCAGCCGTGAATTTGACGCCAGCGAGCTTGGCAAGCCGTGTCCAGAAGGGATGATTGCCGAGCTTGGTTAGCCAGTCTTGGAGCTTATCGAATCCGCCCGCTGCAGCATGAATGTAACCCGGCAAGCCTTCGATGACCCTAGCGACCTTATCCAGATTTTCGGCGGCCGTGAGAGATGCACCTGAGGCCTTGTCCAGTTCACCGACAAACACAACGAACGCATTTTGTATGCGAGCCATTGCTTGGCCGACGGTGCCCTGAGCCTTGGATGCGGCAGTTTCGAGTGTCGGCATTCCGGCCAGGAACGCTCGAAAGAAGGCCTCAGACGACACTTTGCCTTCATTGACCAAGTTTTTGAGTGTGGCAACAGAGCCGCCGGCTTCTTTCATGCCAGCGGCAACGGCCTGCAGGATGGGCCGCGCGCCTTCGTTGACACTGTTGAATTCTTCCGCGCGGACGGTGCCAGAGCCGAGCGCCTGAGAAAGCTGCAGCAACGCGCCGGACGCTTGCTGACTATCGGTGCCAGCGACGCGCAAGGCGAGGGAGACACCATCCGTAAAGCGCATCAGTTCGGCGGAACTGGCCTTCAGCTCGCCCTGAGCCTGTGAGGCGCGACTATACAGTGTCGCGAGCGCCTCAATCGGGGTTCCGTTTTTTTGAGCGACTTGGAAAAGCTGACTGAAGACGCTTTCAAGCTCTTTGCCTTCAATGCCCGTTACCTTGAGAGTGTTTTGGAGGTTGACGTATTGTGCCGATGCGGCGGTTATGGATCGCGCGCCCAGAACACCGGCGATGCCAGCGCCCCAAGTCCGCATTGAATTGGCCATGCGACTACCGGCGCTGGCCATCGATTTCTCAAGCCGGCTTGCCGCCGTCTGGCCACGGCGCTCGATCTGCCGAAAATTGTCATTGGCCGTTTTATTAGCCTTCTGAAAATTCTTCTCAAAGTCCCGGATACGAGCTTCAAGTTGGACGACAAGTTGTTCAGATTCGACGGCCATTAGAACACCAACAATCCTTCCGGCCTTGCAGCCGCATTCGAGTAAATGGAGACTTGATCGTCGCCCGTTTGAGCGCGTGCGACCGCCATTGCTGACGCAACCGCACCGTCAATTCGGTCTTTCGATTTGCCTTTGTGAAATTCCTTGATGCCGGTCTTTTTCTCTTCCACCGCGATGTTTGAGAAGTTCCAGCGCAGAATTGGGTGGCCGCCATGCCTGAAACGACGACCGATGATCGCGCGCTCAAGCTCTTTCACGGCGGGCGCCATCGTTACCCAGCCTTGCCGCATCTCGACTGCGGGAAGGCCGTCCTCCAACAGATTATTGATGGTGTTGCGGGCTAGATGTGGATCAAAGGCAATTTCGCGAACTTCGAACCGACTGCAGAGGTCCCGGATGCGATCTTCAACGAAGCGGAAATCGACCACATTGCCGGGGGTAGGGGTGAGGAAGCCTTGCTCGGCCCAAGTGACGTAAGGAACGCCATCCCGTTCAGATCTTCGTCTGAGATTATCATTGGGACAGAAGAACCACGGCCATACGAAATAGCCATCCTCTCCATCACGCCAAGCAGCGACGATGACCGTCAGATCGCTGTTGGACGAAAGGTCAACGCCGAGCCAGCACGGTTGACCGCGCAACGCTTCAAGATCGACCGGGATATTGCCTTCATCGTAAACGCCCATATCGACAAAGGGCGCTTCCGAATGGTCAAGCCATTCGTTGAGATTGTAGTTCTTAAAGTCCTCTCGGTCAGACGGCTTTTCCTTGGCCTCGGTTGCGGCTAGACGCATCCCGCCGATATCGGGGAAGCCGTATTTGAGGCCGGGATTGACCGAATGCCAAGTCTTCTCACTTTGCCAATCGTATTTCGGCGGTGGCTCAAAAATGATCGGTAGGTAGTGCTGATTTTCAATCTCGCCCGCCGCAATGCGCTTGGCGTAGCGATATTCTTCGTAGGCGAGGTTGTCCTGTCCTCGTCCTGCCGTGGTAATGATGACTAAGAGCGTGTTTGGTATCTTGAGCAAGCCCGTCTTCAATGCGCGCCATAGCTTGCGGTTTTTCCAGACGTGCAATTCATCGATCAACACGAAATAGGGCGTCTTACCGTGCTGAACGTCGCCTTCAGCGGGAATGGCGCGTAGCTCTGAGCCGGAACCAATATGTTCGATCAATAGTTCGGAATCGACTACACGGCTCGCTGCGGCAATGTGCTTGTGCGTCAGAACAAAACCCTTGGCTTCATCGAAAGCGAGTTCGGCTTGATCTTCGGCGCTGGCGGCTAGGATGCATGATCCGCCGGGCGTGCGTTCGTGGCCATGCGAATGCAAGAGTCCAAGTCCAGCGCCGATGGTGGTTTTGCGGGCACCGCGCGGTATTTGAATATAGGCAACGCGGGTTAGTCGGTTTCCGTCCGCGTCGGAAGGGCCATAGATGCGCTTGATTATCCGCTGCCAGAATGGCGGTAGAACAAGGGCCTTATTCCTTGCGGTGGATTTGGGATGTTTGAGCGCGCCGAAGAATTTCAGCGCACGCTCGCCACGTCCATTCGGGTCCGCGATGGGCGAATTATCAAAGACCCAAGTCGGATGCGTCAGGGTCGTCATTGTCTTCACGGATTGAGGGGCGGGAACGTGACACGGGCGTAAGCCCAAGCTCGGCGGCTAACAGTCGGGCGCGCGTCATTGCGTCGGCTTGGATTTTGACGGCGGGGTGAGCGCGAGGGCCGCGCGCGGTTTCGATAATGTGCCCTTGCTTGACGATAATCCGTTGCATTTCGCGGACTTGACCAACAGCAACGCAGTAGTTTTCAAAACTGGCCAAGTCGCCGGCAGTCATGATCCGGCGTTCATTCAGAATGGGGACCGTGCGGCTCCATTCGGCTCTGGCATCTTTCGAAAACCAAGCGGGCGGCGCTGCGAGATCATGCACTTTCGTTACGCTCAGGATTTTCTCAGGCTTACGTCCCCGCATGGTTTGCAATCCGTGCGAGTTGGATTTCAAGGCCACGGCGGCGGCCAAGCTCTCTGATGGAAGAGATAGTGTAGGTTTCACCCTCATAGAGCGCGCGATCGGCAAGAGTCAGGCCTTCCAGCCAGCGCATGCGGAAAGTGAAGGCCGTTTCGGAAGATGCACCAAAGCGGCGCGTTTCCTCTTCCGTGACGCCTTCGATCTTTTCGGCGCGCATGGCGGCAAGATTGGTCCACGCCTCTTGCGGTGTTCCGGCCTCGCTCAGCGTGGTTGTGGCACGCTGAAACGTCAATTTTCGATCCAGTTTGCCGGCGCGGATCATGCGGCCCCCCGCTGCATGATGGCCTCGACCGTAAGAACGGCGCGCGAAAACTCATTCGACGGGTCGCGAAAGAACCGCGCGTTGGTAATCTTGACGTGAGGAACCTTGAAGCCGGCGACTTCCCAAGCGCCAATCGGCAGCGCGGCGCGAACTTTGCCTGTAATCGCCTTGGCACTCTCTAGACCTGGCCCTTGAGTCCATACCTGCAGGTCCGAATAAGCGCGGTCATAGAAGTCGTCATAGTCGTCCGCAAAGACCGTCTGACCGTCACCGATAATGATGCACGGCCACGCCTCCGGGCGCTTGTTGCGGTCGAAAATGTGCTCAACCGGCACCAAGGTTGTAAGCGCGGCATGCGTGATCAGGCGGCTTCGAATGGCTGTCTGGAGAGCAAGGGAGGTCTCAGTCATTACTTCCAGCCCTCCCGAACCGCCTTTGAGATGGCCCGCAAGATGCGGCGCTGGATACGTCTCTTGAACAAGCGATAGGCGGGCCAAAAGAATGGCTGAGCTGCAGCGTCTTCGGTTCCGTATTCGACAAGGTGCGGATATCGCACGTCGTCATTGCCGACCGTCACGGCGACTGCGTTTTCAGGCACGACTTTTGAGCCGCCCGGCTGAGAATAGGGCGGTGTCGATTGGCCAGCCGGCGTGACTTGGATGCTCTCGATCAAGTCGCCAGTGTCGCGCGATGCCTCGGCAAGGCGCTTCATCGCGTCGGCAAGCTCATGACCGGACCTGAGAAGGGCCGGCTGCACGTCTTCCCGGACCTTCTTCGGGATGGCCATCAGGCGGCGCTCAAGCCGCGCCAATTGTTTGTCTGCGGTCTCGACCATCAGAAGGCCCAGCCGCGATAGGGGGTCAGTAGGTCCAGCAATCCGAATGGCAATTCGTTTGCGGATATTCCGACAAGCGATGCTTCGCGGTTCTCATAGAGGTGCGCTGCAAGCTGGCGCACGGCTTCCTTGAGCGGTTCCGGGATGGTCTCAAAATCCGAGAAGGGCTGGCCGATGTATTTCTCAATCCAGCCTTCGGCGGCCGTGGCTTTGTTGACCAAAAGCGCATCATCTTCATCTCCGGTGAGATTAAGATGGGATTTCAGATCAGCCGTGGTGATGACGGGCATTTCACAAAAACTCCAATTTGGCTGAATCCCGCGCGCGGCTCCCCCCGCCGGTCCCCGCTCGCTTTTGAAAGTCTTGACCCAGCCCCGGTGTGAGTCGGCGGCGTGTTGGCCGCGTTTGCCCCTTGGCGTGTCTCGCCTCTGCCACGGCAATGATCTTGCGAACACGATCACGCATGGCATCAGGCTCATAACCCGTGACCGCGCATGCAAGCTCAAACATCGGGTTCGGATTGAAGAACCACTCACGGGCACGAATAGGAATGAGCTTCTTTTCGAGACGTGCGCCTTCCGGGACATAGGTGGTTGCATCGTCAATCGCTTGATTGATGATGGCTGAGAATAGACGGCGGTAGGATTCATCGCCATTCATCGGCTGCCTCGTCGCTCGGCGGCTTGAAGCGGGCCGTTATGGCAGGGCTGGCAGACCGGCAACCAGTTGCCGCGGTTCCAGAAGAGGGCGCGATTGCCCTTGTGGGGCTGTATGTGATGCACAATGGTTGCAAACGCACCGCAGCCATTGTGACGGCAAGCCGAATTGACCTTGAGGTAGGCATCACGCTCACGCTGCCATTCCGTGTCATAGCCGCGTTGGCGGGCTGAGGGCCGCGTGGCGTCAAAGCGAGCCTTGCGCTCGGCATTGCGCTTGCGCTGGCATTCGCATTCGACGCCATAGGGAACACGGTGGCCGCAGCCACAGATGCGGGGCGCTTTATTGGGCACGGGTGCTGCCCCTGTATTTCTTGAAAAAGTTATCGCGAGACATTTCTGTCCCGTCAGAGCCTCCATCGCCGAAGATGGCCTTGAGCATTTCAGCGCGACCGGCATAGGCGTTCATGATTTCTCCGGGTGTCGCGTTCCAAGCGTCGTCAGGGGACCAGCCGAGCCATCCGGTGGCGAGCCTGAAGAGCTTTTCGTGATGCTCGGCATAGGTCGTGCCGGTGCCGCCGCTATTTTTGCGGGGCCGCTCGGGATCGATGCCGGCGAGTGCCAGCACATAGCGAATGAGGGGTGCTTTCAGCGGTTCGATAATCGGGGCTAGCGCCTTGCCCTTGATGGCTGAAAGCCAATCGTTTGAGCGGCCTGTAGCCTCACCAATCACATTGAAGATAGCCGTTACGTTTCCTTGTGAGACGGCGCTCAAGAGCTTGTCGAAGCCGCCATATCGGCGTTCCAAACGATATGCAGCCCGCAATGACGGTCGCACCCAGACCGGGCCAAGGGGTGACAGTTCAAGTGCGATTTCGTCAGTTGCGAGCTGCATAGGACACACTGTGCGGCGGGCTTAGACAGTGCGAACGGCTGCGCGGCCAAGGATGGCCAAAGCCGAAATTGGAGCCGCGCCGGCGTTGCCGGTTGGCGTGACGGTCAGGCGGGCGAACCGCTTGAAACCGATGTAGCCAATCTTGCGGGTGGCGTTGTCGTCCGCAAACGTGAAGCCCGCGGCAGCTTCCGGACCGGTGCCGTGCGTCTGCGACGCAAGGTCAGTATCCGCCACGGGCGCGGCGTCCGATTGGTCGTCTGCATTGGCTTCCTCAACCAGAACGGCAAAGGTTGCGTCCGCGTCGGCAAGCGTGCCGGTCAGGATTGCGAATGTCAGAGACTCGAAATCCCTGCGGTCGATCCAGTTGCCGACAATGGGGGTATTGTCGGCAACGGCGGCGGCGGGCGGCGCAATTGCCACGCTATAGGTGTCAGAGAGAGCTTTACGCATAGTGCTGATATCCTTGACGTGAGGTGGGGGTTAGCTCGCGGCCATCTTGAGCTTGCGGAAATAGGCAGGCCGCAGCACGTCTCCGCCGACACGGCGCAAGGCGTGAAAGCGCGTCATGCCTTCGGTCGCGAGCAGATACGGGTTCTGCAGGATGCTCAGTTCGATGCGGTCGATGATCCGATAGCCGGCAAAGTTGCCGTAGAGAATCGGGAAGGCACCCGACGCAACGTCCGGCATATCGACCGCTTCGATGACCGGGCGACCAAGGATCGTTTCGGGCTGACCGGCCTGATAGGACGGCTGCCAAAGATAGTTGTTCTGACCGTCCTTGAGCTTCCGAATGGTCGCGAGCGTCGTGCCATTCATCAACCACGCGCCGGAATTCCGGTAAGTGGCCGGAAGCGCGTAGAGTAGCGTAATAAGAGCGTCGGCGCTCAGGTTCGTGGCGTGACCATTGACCGTATGCACGATGTCCGGGTGGTTCATGAAACCACGCGGCTGAATCACGCCATCACCATTGACGAATGCAGTGGCTTCTTTCTGGCCAAAGTCTTCCGCCAGAGCGAGGCGGACTTCACCGAATACATCGGATGCCGCATCCTGCAAGAGCTGATTGGAAATATCGACGTGGGTCGTCATTTCCCGCGTCGGCACTTCCAGTTGGCCGAACGTCACATCGGACTCTTCCGATGACTGGTTCTCGCCTTTCCACTTGGCGTTGGTGCCAGTGTTGCGCTTCGGATAGGTGACGGCGGGCTGACTGGTCCTCTTGACGGACGCGACGGCGCGGATCGGAGAGAATTCAACAAGGTCACGGATGAACTCAGTGCTGAATTCATTCGGGGCGAGGAAACCGGGATCGTTGCTGACGCGAAGCGCCTTCGTCTCAATGTCCGAAATGCCTTCCTTGCCGCGCGCGAGATAGGCTGCGAACGACTTAGTTTCAATATTTTCGTTATCGTTGGCGTGATTGTCATTAGCCGGGCGGTTAAGCTTGGCCTCGACCTTGGCAAGACGTTCGGTCAGCTTGGCACCGTCCAGCGATTTGGTTTCAACCGCCTTCAGGCGTTCGTCCACCGTCTTTGTGAGGGTGGCCAGAGCTTCATTGACGACGTCAGCAGGATCGCCGCCGTCATCCTTGAGTTCAAGTAGAGCGAGACTCGATTTCATTTCAGTTTCCTTGGATGCGAAGCGCCACGGCGGCGCGGGTGATGGCCTCGGCAATGGCAGCCGTGGCGTCTTTGGCGCTCGCAATTCGCGCTCGCGGGTGCGAGGGATTGCGGACGACAGAGATTTCATGAAGCGAAAGAGCAGTGATCACGCGGTTCGCGCCACGCTGGACGGCTTGCTTGGTGCGGAAGCCGATGCTGAGACCGCTGATTAGCCCGCCTTGAATAAGGCCGCGGACGGCGCGCGCTCGCTTGCTTTCTTCGATGAAGAGACGGCCCTTTACCTGCAGGCCGTCGGTAGTCTCTTTGACTTCATCCCAGAGACCGATTGGCGTTTCGGGATCATGCGCCAGCAGCATCGGCAGATCAGAAACAACGATGTTGAATGCGCCTTTCTCGATGATGTCTCCGACGCGGTCAGCCGAGCCGAACGGCCACGCCGTTCCGGTGATTTCGCCAGCATCCGACACGCTAACGGCGGCCTTGATTTCAAGCCTGTCCATCATCTTTCACTTCTTTTGATTTTCCGAACCACAGCGCCTCAAGAATGCTGAGGGCGAGGGGGTAAATTTCCGAGATGGGGCGAGGCGTGGCGTATGCCGCGACAAGCGAAGCGGCGCGCTCGGGAGCTTCACCGCCGCCAATCAGACCAAGCCGAACGACTTCCGCCATATCCGTATGGTGGAAGGTCCCGGCGCAAAGGCGCTGAAACAGCGCGCCAATGCCTGAGCCGGTTGTTCTCTCCAGCTCCAGGATCAATTCGGGCGTGATGGCGAAATCATGTTCGCCATCACCGAAGTAGGCTCGGTGCGTCGTGTCGGTCATGACTGGTAAGCTCCGATGTCTTCAATATCGAAGCTCACGGAAACCGGCTGCATACCGGTGATGACTTGGCCGTAAATGAGAGGAATTGCGTTGCCCTGTTCGTTGACGTTCAAGGGGCCGTTGAAGGCGAATGATTTGTCGTCTTTGGTGTCGGCAGTTCGCGGTGCGCTTGTGCCTGCTTTCATCTGCGCCGCGCCCATGAGTGCAACGCCAAGACCAAGCGTTGCGACGTTGCCCCATGTCATCGCGCCCACGCCCGGAATGGCGGTGCCAAGTTGAGAAAGGGGCGCGGCCATTGTGCCGCCCGAGAAAAAGATCGCTGCACCGACGATGGCAACGCCAAGAATTGCCTTGGTGGTGCCGCGCCCCTTGCTGGATGCGCCTGCCGCAACCGGAACGATATGAAGATCAGCCAAACCCAGCTTGAAAGAGTTCAGCAGGCCTTCATCGATTGGCATTCCGCCGCTCCGGCGTCCGCGAATGACCTGATATGATCCTTGTCGAACTGCCGCGATGAACGTGTCTGGAAAAGCGCAATTCAGCGCGCGGAACGCTTCGCCTGCTGTTTCAACGTCAAACGAATGAACGCCACCGAACTGCTTTTTGAGCGCGCCATAGAGGTGAATCTTACGTTTCATGGGCCGTCCCGTGGGTTGTGTTCGGATTTTCGAACTTCTCACCGCCCGCATAGGGCGCGCGGTTTTCGGCGGCGCGCGCTTCGTTCGGACTGAGGATGCGAGCTGTGATGGCTTTGGCGTATGCCTCGTATCGCTTTGCGATATCGGCTTTCGTCAGGGCGTCTGTCAGGAATTCAGCAAAGAACGCCTTGCGCTCATCCGGCGTGAACAGCTTGAGAAGGAGTTCGCCTTGCCAACGTTCGAGCCAAGGTGAGATGCAATAGGTCAGGAATTGCTGACCCATCTCCGCAGAGTTCGCCCATGTGGCGCGACCATACTCCCCAACGAAAATCGGGGGCATGCGAAAATACCGTGCGACTTCCTCAATCTGGAATTTGCGGAGTTCAAGGAATTGCGCGTCAACGCTGTTCATCATCAGCGATTGAAACTCGCCGCCTTCCTCAAGAACGGCGGTGCCGCCGCTCTTGTCGCCACCATGTGCGGCTTGCCACGCCGTCTTGATCCGTTTGGCTGCTTCGTCGCCAAGCTTGCTGGCAAATTTCAGGACGCCGCTGGGGCGGGCACCGTTAGCAAACAACGTGGCAGCGTGGCGCTCCATCACCAATGCAAGCGCGATAGCCTCGCGGGCGTCTCGAATGAGCGTTGAGCCGGGCAGGGCCGGGGTCGGGATATGAAGGATGTCGCGCCAATGAATAGCGCGCTCGCTTCCGTTTTCCGTCAGCTTGTAGGTGGGTTCGGAGGTGTGCGGATCGCGCCCAACGGTGACGTTGCACGGCTCAAGTCTGATCAACTCGACGGGCTTGTCATCGACGCGATTGATGAAGGCGAATCCGCCTTTGTCCAAGAGAGCGTCCCGGGTCAGCTCTTCCTTAAAGAGGTTTGCCGGCGTCCATTCGTTGGCCGCGTCGTGCAAGAGCGGATAGGCGGGATGATCGGGTGCGCGTTCCTTCGCACCGCTGCCATCGCGAGAATAGGTGATGATTGGAAGCTGACCGATTGTCTCAGAAATGGTCTGAACGGCGCACCGCACAGGGGCGCATTGCATGGCTTTCGCGGGCGTGATCGAAATGCCGGACGCGGCTGGCGATACGCCAAACAACTCAAGCAGCAGGGCATCGGGTAATGCCAGCGACTTGGTCTCTACTGCCCTTTTTTGGGTATTTCCTCTGTGTGCGTTGAATAGCCGCCCTAACACGGGCCTTCGCGCCGGGGCGGCGCGGACTTAACGAGCAACAGGCACATGGGAAGTTACTCCGATCAATGTGCCAATATTTTACGAGGCGCGGAGTCGAGTCCGAAACTGACAAAAAAATTATCGCAGCAACGCCGCCGTTGCTGCATGCGCGCGCAACGTGCCGGCTCAACCGAGCGGCAAGACGGCGGAAAGTTGTTACGAAAAGGTGTTACGACTTGCTACGTCTTTCAGTAGCAGAAATCGACCTAAGTGATTGAAATTTATGAGTAAGATATTTGATGGCTGGGGAACTAGGATTCGAACCTAGATTAACGGAGTCAGAGTCCGCTGTTCTACCGTTGAACTATTCCCCACCAGGGCCGGGGCACTGCATACACGCGTCGTTTTGAAACTTCAAATCGCCGGTCGCGGGCGATCGGCAGCAGCCGGCGGGGCGTCAATGCCGCCGGGGGCGGCCGGTTCCCTTACGCCGTCTCCAGCGCCGCCAGCAAATCCTCCACGATGTCGTCGGGATGCTCCAGCCCGCAGGACAGCCGCACCAGCCCGTCGCTGATGCCGAGTTCGGCCCGCTGTTCCGGCTTCAGCCGCTGATGCGTGGTGGTGGCGGGATGCGTGATCAGGCTCTTGGCGTCGCCGAGATTGTTGGAAATCCGCACCAGCTTGAGCGCGTCCAGGAAGCGGAACGCCGCCGCCTTGCCGCCCTTGATCTCGAACGAGACGAGAGTCGACCCGCCGCGCATCTGTTTGCGAATGATCGCGGCCTGCGGATGATCCGGGCGGCCGCAGAAGATCAGTCGGGAAATCTTGGGCTGCTCGGCCAGCGCGACCGAGACCGCGGCGGCGGTGTCGGTCTGGCGGCGCACCCGCACGGCGAGAGTTTCCAGCCCTTTCAGCAGCACCCAGGCGTTGAACGGCGACATCGACGGCCCGGTCTGCCGCAGCAGGGTATGGATATTGTCCATGATGAATTTTTCCGATCCTAGGATCACACCGCCGAGGCAGCGGCCCTGGCCGTCGATATGCTTGGTGGCGGAATAGACCACGCAATCGGCGCCGAGCGCGAGCGGGCTCTGCCAGAGCGGGGTGGAGAACACATTGTCCACCGTCACGGTCGCGCCGGCGTCATGCGCGATCTTCGACACCGCCTCGATGTCGATCACTTCCAGCGTGGGATTGGCCGGCGTCTCCATGAAGAAGGTTTTCGTGTTCGGGCGTACCGCCTTGCGCCACTGATCGAGATCGGTGCCGTCGACCAGCGTCGACGTCACGCCGAAGCGCGGCAGCAATTCCTCGACGATGTAGAGGCACGAGCCGAACAGGGCTTTCGACGACACGACGTGATCGCCGGCCTTCACCTGTCCCATCAGGGCGAGGGTGACTGCGGCCATGCCGGTTGCGGTCGCGCGCGCGGCCTCGGCGCCTTCGAATTCCGCCATGCGGCGCTCGAACATCGTCACCGTCGGATTGGAGAAGCGCGAATACTGATACCCGGGCTCTTCGCCGGTGAATCGCTTCTCGGCCTGCAGGGCGCTGTCATAGACATAGCCCTGCGTGAGAAACAAAGCTTCCGAGGTTTCGCCGAATTGCGAGCGGAGCGTGCCGCTATGCACCAGACGGGTTTCGGGACGGTAGCGGGACGCAGGCATCGCGGCCTCCTTCGGCCAATAAAAAACCCGGCCGGGGGAAATCCTCGGGCCGGGCACATGCGTCCCCGACCTTTTAGCGCCTTGTTTAACGTGGCGGCAAGCCGGCCGGCTCAAATGACCACGGATCAGGATTTTTGAATACGACGGGGAATGAGGGCCGTCAAGCCGCGACGCAGGGCCTTTGTTAATGCGCCCTTTCCCCTTGTGGGAGAGGGCCGCGTCAGCGGTTCAACAACCGCTGACGGGTGAGGGGGCAGACTCCTCACCCAACCTTGCGCGTTGAACTTCAGAGGAACCGTCTCCCACAAGGGGAGAGGGCGCAAATGCGGGCGCTGTCATTGCTGCGACCCTTATGCTGCGCCTTGCTTCGCCGCCTGGATCGCGGTCCAGACCCGCGCCGGGGAAGCCGGCATGTCGATGTGCCGGATGCCGTAGACCGACAGCGCATCCACGATCGCGTTCATCACCGAAGTGAGGGCGCCGGCGCAGCCGGCCTCGCCGCAGCCCTTGGTGCCGAGCGGATTGGTTTTTGCCGGCACCGGATGGCTGACAAAGCCGATCGGCGGCGCGTGATGCGCGCGCGGCATCGCGTAATCCATGAACGAGCCGGACAGGATCTGTCCGTCGCTGTCGTAGCACACGTTTTCCATCAGCGCCTGGCCGATGCCCTGCAGCACGCCGCCGTGCACTTGCCCCTCGACCAGCAGCGGATTGATCAGGTTGCCGAAATCGTTGACCGAGGAATATGTCACGACCTCCACCACGCCGGTATCGGGATCGATCTCGACTTCCGCGACATGGCAACCGTTCGGGAAGGCGGAGGGAACGGACTCGCTCGCATGTTTCACGTCGAGCGATTGCGGCTCGCCGGCGGGCAATTGCAGGCCGCCACGGATTTTCTCCGCCAGCTCCATGATGCCGATGGCGCGGTCGGTGCCCGCGATCACGAAGCGGCCTTTGTCGAACTCGATGTCGGAGGCGGAGGCTTCCAGCACATGCGAGGCGATCGCCTTGCCTTGTTCGATCACCTTCGCAGACGCCTCCACGATTGCCGCGCCGCTGGCGGTGATGGAGCGCGAGCCGCCGGTGCCGCCGCCCGCGATCAGTTCGTCGCTGTCGCCCTGCAACAGCCGGATGCGGTGGAAGGGGATGCCCAGTTGCGCCGACAGCACCTGCGCGAACGGCGCGGCATGGCCCTGTCCGTAATCCAGCGTGCCGGTGATGATGGTAACGTCGCCGTTCGGCTCGAAACGGATGCCGCCCATTTCCTTGTTCGGCGGCGCGGTGACTTCGAGATAGCAGCCGATGCCGAGCCCGCGCAATTTGCCGCGTTTCCTGCTGTCGCGCTTGCGGGCGGCAAATCCCTTGATGTCGGCCTTGTCGATCGCTTCCTTGAAGATCGCGGGGAAATCGCCGCTGTCATATGTCATGCCGGACGAGGCGGAATAGGGAATCTGCGAGGGCCGGATGTGGTTCTTCCGGCGCAGCGCGAGGCGGTCGAGGCCCATCTCGGTCGCCGCGGCGTCGATCAGCCGCTCCATGTAGTAATTGCCTTCCGGGCGGCCGGCGCCGCGATAGGCCGACACATGCGTGGTGTTGGTGAACATGCACTTCGCCGAGACTTCGAGCAGCGGCGTCCGGTAGACGCTGGCGACATTCTTCACCGCGTTCAGCGTGCCGGCGAGCGGACCGACGGTCGCCAGGAACGCGCCCATATTGGCAAAACTGGTCAGCCGCACCGCCAGGAAATGGCCGTCCTTGTCGAGTGCGAGTTCGCCGGTGACCTCGTGGTCGCGGCCGTGATGATCGGAGACGAAGCTTCCCGACCGGTCGTCGGTCCATTTCACCGGACGGCCGAGCATGCGCGAGGCATGCAGGATGCCGACATATTCCGGATAGACCGTCGCCTTCATGCCGAACGAACCGCCGACATGGCCGGTGAGAATGCGCACCTTCTCGGGCGGCGCTTTCAGGATGTCGACGAGCTGGCCCTTGAGGCCGAACACGCCCTGGCTGGCGGAATGCAGAGTCCAGTGCTCGCGCGCCTTGTCGTAGACGCCCACCGCCGAGCGCGGCTCCATCGCCGCCACGATCAGGCGCGTGTTGCGCATCGAGAGTTTTGTCACATGCGCGGCCTGCGCGAAGGCGGCGGCGACTTTCTCGCTGTCGCCGTAATGGTAGTCGAGGGCGACATTGCCCGGCACGTCCTCGAACAATTGCGGGGCGCCGGGCTTGGCCGCCGCGCTCGCCAGCGTGACGGCGGGCAGGGGATCGATGGTGACGCCGACCGCTTCGGCGGCGTCCTTCGCCTGCAGCAAGGTCTCCGCCACCACGATCGCGACCGGATCGCCGACAAAACGCACCTTGTCGCCGGCCAAGGCCGGGCGCAGCGGCTTTTTCATCTCGGAGCCGTCGCGGTTCTTGAGCGGCACGCCGCATTTCAGCGTGCCGTAAGCGGCGAGATCGGCGGCGGTATAGATGCCCAGCACGCCCGGCATCGCCCTGGCGGCTGCGGTGTCGATGCCCCTGATCACGCCATGCGCGTGGGTCGAGCGCACGACCACGGCATGGGCCTGACCGGGCAATTGCAGATCGTCGGTATAGCGGCCCTGGCCCTGAACCAGGACCGGGTCCTCGGTCCGGGGGACGGGCTGGCCGATGCCGAATTTGGCGAAGGCCCAGTCGTCGGTTGCGGACGCCGGAGCGGGGGGCTTGGTCTGCACGGTCATGGGGGAGTCGGTTTCCGGGGCGGGCCACCTGAATTAGCCATCAAACCGGCTTCCGGCAAGAAAGCCCGGCCGAATGCCAGCATCCCGTCGCTTGCAAGACGGCGCTCCGCTGCTAGACTCTGCCTGAACTTTAGACATCAGCGCCGCCTCCGAAGGCAGGATTTCGGCGCGGCAGGACGTAATTTATGACTGACGAGGTCCGGGCGTCCGGCCTCGATCCCGTGCGCAAAGACCCGCCGCGCGACCCCTCGTCGCCGGCCTGTGCGAACGACATGCGATCCCCGCGGGATCGGGACACGCCCTCACATCCGCACCCGGACGGACACCGGGAGGCGGGCCATGCCGGCGCGGCTGCCGGAACGGATCTCTGTGGCCCGACCTACGCCGCGCTCGATCTGGGCACCAACAATTGCCGGCTGCTGGTGGCGCGTGCGACCCATGACGGCTTCCGGGTCATCGACGCATTTTCCCGCATCATCCGGCTGGGCGAGGGCATCACCGCGTCCCGCCGGCTGAGCGAGGCCGCGATCCTGCGCGCGCTCGACGCGCTCGCGGTCTGCCGCGACAAGATGCGCAACCGCGGCGTCACCCGCGCCCGCCTGATCGCGACCGAAGCCTGCCGGCTGGCCGAGAACGGCGAGGATTTTCTGCTCCGCGTGCGCGAGAAGGTCGGCATCGACCTCGAGATCGTGGACCGCGAGACCGAGGCGCTGCTGGCCGCCACCGGCTGCACGCCGCTGATCGATCCCGATGCGCGCGGCGTCGTGCTGTTCGATATCGGCGGCGGCTCGTCCGAACTCGTCAAGCTCACCAGCACGATGGATTCGCGGCGCGGCCCGCCGCCGCCGGACTTGCGCAGCTGGATCTCGCTGCCGGTCGGTGTGGTCACGCTCGCCGAACGCCACGGCGGCATCGACGTCACGCGCGAGATGTTCGAGGCGATGATCGCGGAAGTCGCCTTGCAGCTCGCCCCATTCGCCGCGCAGAATAACGGTCACAATCCGCAGGAGATCCATCTGCTCGGCACCTCGGGCACGGTGACCACGATTGCCGGCGTGCATCTCGGCCTGCGCCGCTATGACCGCCGCCGCGTCGACGGCTGCTGGATGAGCGAGGGCGAAGTCACCGGCGTGATCGAAAACCTGCTGGCGATGTCCTATCAGGACCGCGTCGCCAATGCCTGTATCGGGTCCGAGCGCGCCGACCTTGTGCTTGCGGGTTGCGCCATACTGGAAGCGATCCGCCGCGCGTTTCCCTGCACACGGCTGCGCGTCGCCGATCGCGGCCTGCGCGAGGGCATGCTGGTGCAGATGATGCGCGCCGATGGCGTGTGGGGCGCACATTGACCACGCGCGCAAAAGATCGTCTCAAAACCCGCGTCAAGACCGGCAAGCGGCGCTCGCTGTCCTCGAAGCTCTGGCTGGAGCGCCAGCTCAACGATCCTTATGTCGCGCAGGCCAAGCGCGAGGGTTATCGCTCGCGCGCCGCCTACAAGCTGATCGAGATCGACGACAAGTTCCATTTCCTCAAGCCCGGCGGCCGCGTGGTCGATCTCGGCGCTGCGCCCGGCGGCTGGAGCCAGATCGCGGCCAGGCGCGTCGGCGCCGCCGACGGCAAGGGCCGGGTCATCGCCATCGACATTCTCGAAATGGAAGCCATTCCCGGCGTCGATTTCATGCGGATCGACTTTCTCGACCCGGCCGCGCCTGACATCCTGAAAGAGAAACTCGGCGGGCTCGCCAATGTGGTGTTCTCCGACATGGCCGCCAACACCACCGGCCACCGCAAGACCGACCATCTGCGCATCGTGGCGCTGGTCGAGGCGGCGGCGGAATTCGCCGCCGAGGTGCTGGCGCCGGGCGGGGTGTTTCTCGCGAAGGTGATCCAGGGCGGCACCGAGGGCGAATTGCTCACGATGCTCAAGCGCTCTTTCACGAGCGTGAAACACGTGAAGCCGCAGGCCTCGCGCGCCGATTCCGCCGAGCTTTACGTGCTCGCCACCGGCTTCCGCGGCGCTAGACCCACAGAAAAATCCGGTTAATCTCCGAACCGGACGGACGTCCGCCGCGACCATCCCTCAGGAGGGGCGCACATGCTTGGGTTCAGACTGGCAGCAATGATGACGCTGATTGCGCCGCTGCTGCTCGCAGCCCCGCAACGGGCGGACGCCTTCGGCGCGCTGGCGATCGATTCCCATCACGGCTCCTCCTACGGTTTTTCGTTCCAGCAGCCGAGCGCTGAGGCCGCGCGCAATCTCGCGGTCTCCAAATGCGGCGCGAACTGCAAGGCCGTCGTCTATTTCCGCAACACCTGCGCCGCCTATGCCGCCGACCAGGCCGAAGGCTCCACCGTGTATGGCTGGGGTTACGCGCCCAACAAGGAGAAGGCGCAATCGCTCGCCATGGGCTATTGCAAAAAGACCGGCTCGGCCTGCCAGATCCGGGTCTGGGCCTGCGAAGGGCCGACCCGCAACGACGGCACCGCGCGATCCGACGATGCCGTGATCGCGTCATTGCCGTCGTCGGCCACCCGCAATACCACGCCGCAGGCGTCGATCCAGTTGCCGCAACAGCCCGCGCCGGTTCCTGCGCCCGTGCCGCAGCAGGCCGCGCCGCTGCCGGCGGTTGCTCCGCCTGCGCTTCCGCAATTCAGCAATGACGGCGCGCGCCGCGTCGCGCTGGTGATCGGCAACGACCGCTACGACAATCTCGATCCGCTGCAAAAGGCGGTAAACGACGCGCGTGCGGTCGGCGACACGCTGGCGCGGCTCGGTTTTGAGGTGATCCGCATCGAGAATGCGCCGCGCCGCGCGATGAACCAGAAGCTGGTCGAATTCACCGGCAAGATCGGCCGTGGCGACACCGCCTTCTTCTTCTATGCCGGCCACGGCGTGGAGGTAAAAGGCATCAACTATCTGCTGCCGGTCGACACGCCGCAGGCGCGTGACGGCGAGGAGGGACTGGTCACCGGCGAAGGCATTCCCGCCGACAGCATCATCGAACGCATGCAGGAGCGCGGCGCCAAGGTGTCCTTGCTGGTGCTGGATGCCTGCCGCGACAATCCTTTCAAGAAGCCGGGCACGCGCGGCATCGGCGGCACGCGCGGATTGGGGTTGATGACCGCGCCGGAAGGCGTGTTTGTTCTCTACTCGGCTGGACTCGGTCAGACCGCGCTCGACCGGCTGTCGGACAAGGACTCCAACCCGAATTCGGTGTTCACCCGCACCTTCGTCTCGCAACTGGCGAAACCCGGCGTCAGCCTGCAGCAGGTGGCAAAAGACACCCAGCTTGAGGTGCGCCGCCTGGCCGGCAGCATCAATCATCCGCAGATGCCGGCCTATTACGACCAGATCCTCGGCCAGTTCACGCTGGCGCCGGCGCGCTGAGGCCTCTGGCGCTGCGGCCGGCACTCTCTATATGAGCGAACGGTTCTGATCGGGAGGCCGAAGGGCATGATCTACATCCTCGCCGTTTTCCTGCCGCCGCTGGCGCTGCTGCTGAACGGCCAGATTTTCTCGGCGATCCTCAATTTCGTGCTGATCGTGCCGTGCTTCATCTTCGGCCTGGTGTTTCCGCTGCTCTGGGCGGTGCCGTCGGCGCATGCCGTGATCGCGGTCTATATGAACCGCGAGGACCGCAAGCACCGCGAGGTGGTCGACGCGATCCGCAAGCACGGCCCGCCGCCCGGCTACAAGCCGTAATCCGCGCGCATTCGGCTCAGCGCGGGAACGCGCCGGTCCTGCTGTCGACGATGCAGCAGCTCGAGGTCCAGCCGGAAAAATTCTGCCACTTCACCTCGCACCAGGGATGCCGGCTGTTGCGGTCCTCAGCCGGGCGGCAGCGCCCCACCGTGATCCCGGTCGCGCCCGCGGGCATCGCGGTCACCAGCGGATAATTCGTGCCGGGGCCTGCGCGCATGTTCTGGATGCCCTGCGAGACATTCGGCAGCACGCGATAGGTCGCCTGCGGCGGCAATGCCGCGACCGGCGGAACCGGTTGCGGCGCCGGTGGTACGGCCGGCGCGATGATCGCGGGCGCGGCGAGCGGCCGTGCCGGCGCCGGCTCGCCGCCGGTGCGCGCCAGAAAGATGCGGCCGGGGATCTGGTCGTAATAGGCCGGCAACTGATTGTGCCCGATGCGGGAGGCGAGCTTCGGCACCTCGATCTGCAATTCCTTCGCAACGTCGATCAGGCTGAGATCGGGCCGCTTCACCAGATCGACAAAGAGGCGCGTGAACACCGAATTGGGATGGCTGTCGTCCGGTCCGAGCCGGTCGAGCGCTTCCTGTCCGGCGCCGGCGGAGAACATCACGAACATGCCTTGCCGGGCGTCCATGCGCGACAGCCCGCGCGTCTGTCCGATCGAGCGTCCGCCCGAGGTCTTGAACGGGTTGTTGCGGCAGGCATCCAGCACCATGATGGTGGTGGCGGCGCCGCGCTCCCGCAGCCGCTCGGAAATGTCGTCGGCGAGAAAGCCTTCCGACTTGAGCAGGTTCTTCTGCGCGTCGTTGACGCTCGGCACGTCGGTCGGCAGCAGGTAATTCGCGCCGTCCAGCGCCACGCCGTGACCGGCGAAGAAGAACAGGGCGGTGTCGCCCGGCGCCACGCGGGTCTCGAAATCGACCAATGCGCGCGACAGGCGCGACCGGTCGGCATCCAGCACGGTGATGACGTCGAAGCCGAGGCCCTGCAGCGTGGCCGCGATGGCGCGGGCGTCGCCCTGCGCCTTTTCCAGCGCCGGCACCTCGCGATAGCCGTTGTTGCCGACGACCAGCGCCACGCGCTTCTCCGCGCGGGCCTCCGGCGCGGGCATCAGGCTCATGGCCAGCAGCAGGAGCGTCATCCAGCGGCAGAATTGCACGGCCTTCTCCTGTATCCGTTCCGGGCGGGGACAATAGAGCATGTGAACAAGCGCGCCAAAGGCCGGCGGGAGCCGCGGGGAGGGCTGTTCTTGCCTTTTGTCCCATGCTAACGACCCACGCCAACCCCGATTCCACCGCGCTTGAGCGGCCGGGAATCCCCAGATAGAGTTGGCGATGGCAAACCCCGCATCCCCCCGTTCCAACGGCGCCCCGCGCGAGGCGCTGACCTTCGACGACGTGCTGCTGCAGCCCGGCCTGTCCGACGTGCTGCCGTCCGAGGTCGATATCCGCTCCCGTATCACCCGCGACATCTCGCTCAATATCCCGATCGTGGCCTCGGCGATGGACACCGTCACCGAGACCAAGATGGCGATCGCCATGGCGCAGGCCGGCGGCATCGGCGTGATCCACCGCAACATGGAGCCGGCCGAACAGGCCGCGCAGGTGCGGCAGGTGAAGAAATTCGAATCCGGCATGGTGGTGAATCCGGTCACCATCCATCCCGACGCCACGCTCGCCGACGCCTTCAACCTGATGAGCGAGCATGGCATCTCCGGCATCCCGGTGGTGGAAGGCGGCGGCAATGGCCAGGCCGGAAAACTCGTCGGCATTCTCACCAACCGCGACGTCCGTTTCGCCAACGATCCGCGCCAGCGCATTTCCGAACTGATGACCAAGGACCGCCTGGTCACCGTGCGCGAGAATGTCGGGCAGGACGAGGCGAAGAAGCTTCTGCATCAGCACCGCATCGAGAAGCTGCTGGTGGTGGACGAGGGCTATCGCTGCGTCGGCCTCATCACGGTGAAGGATATCGAGAAGGCGGTCGCCAATCCGAATGCCTGCAAGGACGAGCAGGGCCGCCTGCGTGTCGCCGCGGCGACCACGGTCGGCGACAAGGGATTTGAGCGCACCGAGCGCCTGATCGAGGCCGGCGTCGATCTGGTCGTGGTCGATACCGCGCATGGCCATTCGCAGCATGTGCTCAACGCCGTCAATCGCATCAAGCGGCTGTCGAACAAGGTGCAGGTGGTGGCGGGCAATGTCGCCACCGGCGACGGCGCGAAGGCGCTGATCGATGCCGGCGCGGATTCGATCAAGGTCGGCATCGGGCCGGGCTCGATCTGCACCACGCGCATCGTCGCGGGCGTCGGCGTGCCGCAACTCACCGCCATCATGGATGCGGTGGAGGCCGCGCGCAAAAGCGATATCCCGGTGATCGCCGACGGCGGCATCAAATATTCCGGCGATCTGGCGAAGGCGATCGCGGCCGGCGCCGATTGCGCCATGGTCGGCTCTCTGCTCGCCGGCACCGACGAGACGCCGGGCGAGGTGTTTCTCTATCAGGGCCGCTCCTACAAGACCTATCGCGGCATGGGCTCGGTCGGCGCGATGGCGCGCGGCTCGGCCGACCGCTATTTCCAGCAGGACATCAAGGACACGCTCAAGCTGGTGCCGGAAGGCGTGGAAGGGCAGGTCGCCTACAAGGGCGCCGCGGCCACCGTGCTGCATCAACTGGCCGGCGGCTTGCGCGCGGCGATGGGCTATGTCGGCGCCGCCGACGTCGCGGATTTCCACCGCAAGGCCGTGTTCCTGAAAATCTCCAGCGCCGGCCTGCGCGAGAGCCACGTGCACGACGTGACCATCACGCGCGAAAGCCCGAATTATCCAGGCCGGGTCTAGCGCCGCTCAGGTGACGCGATAGCGGAAGCTCAGTCCGTCAGCCGCCGGCAGGGGCGCGCTGTAGTTGTGCATCGGCTTCGGATTGCGCGCGAACGGCATTTTCAGCACGATCGGATCGCGGCCGGGGAGGGTCACGATCACCGTGCGATCGGGCGTCAGCTCGGAAAAATCGACGCGCAGCGGCAGCACGGCGCGGCCATTTTCGCTCTCCCAGGCCACCGCAAAACCCTTCACCGTGTCGGTTGCGGTCTGCATCTCGACGGCGATGCTTTCCGGATCGGGGCGTGCATCCGGGTTTTCCGGAAACGTGATCTTCACCCAGACAAACCGTTGCTCGCCGAGCCGCTCGTAAGGTTGCGATCCCCACCTGTCGAAGGCGACGGACACCCAGAGCAGCGCGAAGCCGCCGCCCGTGGCGATTGCGAGCAAAGCCGTCCATCGCCTGACGCTCGATGCGCCATAGAAAAAGGCTGCGAACAGGCAGCCGGCGGCAAACGAGCAGAAGATGGCCAGCAGCATCGTCTCGACTGTGGCGCCCTGGATCAGGACATAGCCGAGATGCGTGGCGCCGGCGACGATGATCGCAATCGACAACCAGCGTCGCGACGCCGTTTGAAAGGATGTCGCCGACAGACGGGGATCGTTTCTGTGCCAGCGCCAGAACACGACCGCGCCGCCGATGACGCCGATCCACCACGCGGCGAGGCGGCTGCGCTCTAGCAGCGCCTTGCTGTCCAGTGCGCCTTCCAGGGCCTGCGCGCGCAGGATCTCGAACAGCGCCGAGAATAGTCCGACGCTGTAAGTCCATGCGAGGTACCCGCATCCGAGCGAAAAGAACAGACCCGCCACGACGGCGATGAAAACTGCCGGTGCGGGTCGCATGGTTCAATTCACCGGCGCTGGCGGCCGGGTCCAGTCCGGCACATGCACGCGGATCTCGAAATTCTCCGCATCGCTCGGGCGGCGCGGCTGGCTGTCGGCTTTTCCGTCATCGACGAAAGTCACGCGCTGCCACGCTCCGAACCGGTCCGAGGCTTTCGGCGTGGCGGCGAGGCCGACGCTGAACAGCAGTTTCGGCTGCCCGGGCAATGTCGTCACCAGAATGCGCTGCGAGGTGCGGGTGTAGAGCGGCACCGATCCGCTCAGCACCAGGCGTTCGCCGTCGCGCCGCAGCCAGTCGTCCTTGAGCAGGCCGCTCGAGCGTTGCGAGCCGGCCTGCATCTCGAAATCGATCGCCTTGCGTTGCGGCTCCGCCAGGCCGGCGGGCAGCCTGATCTCGAAATGCATCTGCGGGTTGATGTTGCCGCCGGAAAAGCTTTCCTGCGTGGCGAGCCGCACCTGGATTGCGGCAAACACCAGAGCCGCAATCGCGGCCAGGACCGCGGCGCTGCGCCCGGCAATCGCGCCGAAGCCGCGCTGCCCGCCCTTGTAGCGCAGCACCAGCACGATGCCCGCGATCAGACCGAGCAGTCCGATGAGGAGGCCGATGGCGCCGGCGAAATAGCCGGAGCCGCCCTCGAAGCTGGAAATGCCGAACACCGGCACCAGCAGGCTGCCGAGACCGATGCCGAGGAAAAAGCCGGCCACCGCGCCGAAGATTCCAGCAAGAAGTGCGAGGATGTAGATCATGGAGCAGGGCCGGGAAGGATGACGCCTTCCTTAGTAGGCTTGGCGGGCGTGCCGGTTCAAGGGCACAGCCATTGCACATCTCCCCGTGAGCGACTAATCCGGTCCTCCCGCCGCCAGGAGCCTGTCATGTCCGTCCAGATGATCCTGTTGCCGTTGTTTGTGCAGGTTTTGCTCACATTCCTTGTCGGGTTCTATCTGGCGATCCTGCGGCGCAAGGCGCTGATGGGCCGGCAGACCCGCTGGCAGGACATCGCGCTGCGCGAGCCGAACTGGCCGAAAGAGGCCATGCAGGCCGCCAATTCCTTTGCCAACCAGTTCGAATTGCCGGTTCTGTTCTATGTGCTCACCATTCTGGCGCTGATCACCAAGCAGGCCGATCTGATCTTTGTGGTGATGGCGTGGATTTTCGTGATCTCGCGGGTGTTGCAGGCCTATGTCCACGTCACCAGCAATTACGTCCCCTGGCGCGGAATCTGGTTCGCGGTGGGCTGCGCCGTGCTCTTCATCATGTGGGTGATCTATATCGTCCGCATTCTCACTCTGCCCTGGGCCTGATCGGAGATTCATGACTCCCGCCGCGCGTATTTCTGCTGCCATCGAGATTCTGGCCTCGATCGAATCCCTGCGGCGTCCGGCCTCCGACGCGTTGAAGGAATGGGGTCTCAAGCACCGTTTTGCCGGCTCGTCCGACCGCTCCGCCATCGCCAGCCTGGTCTACGACGTGTTGCGGCGGCGGGCGTCCAGCGCCTTCGTCATGGGCGAGGAGACGCCGCGCGCGGTCATGCTCGGCATGCTGCGGCTGGAGCGCAAGCTCGAACCGGACGCGATTGCGAAACTGTTCGACGGCTCGCGCTTCGCGCCCGCGTCCCTGAGCGAGGACGAGCGGGCGCGGCTGGCGTCGCCCGATCTGTCGCAGGCGCCCGCGCATGTCGTCGGCGACTATCCGGACTGGCTCGATCCGCATTTCGCGCGCGTGTTCGGCGAGGACCGGGCGGAGGAGGTGGCGGCGCTGGGAAATCGCGCGCCGCTCGATCTGCGCGTCAACACGCTGAAGGGCGATCGCGACGAGGCGCTGGCGGCGCTGTCGGAATACGGCGCCACGCCGACACGCTGGTCGCCGGTCGGCCTGCGCATTGCGATGTCACCCGACAGGAAAAGCCCCGCGATGCATGTCGATCCGGCTTTCATCAAGGGCCTGATCGAGATCCAGGACGAGGGCTCGCAGCTCGCCGCTTTGCTGACGGCGGCGAAACCGGGCGAGCAGGTGATCGACCTGTGCGCCGGGGCGGGGGGCAAGACGCTGGCGCTCGCCGCCATGATGGAGAATACCGGTCAGATTTTCGCCACCGACAACGACAAGCACCGGCTGGCGCCGATCCATGCGCGGCTGGAACGCGCGGGTGTGCGCAACGTTCAGGTTCTGACGCCGCGCAAGGAGACCGATGTGCTCGCCGGTCTCGACGGCAGCGCCGATCTGGTGCTGATCGACGCGCCTTGCACCGGCACCGGGTCGTGGCGGCGCAATCCTGATGCCAAGTGGCGGCTGCGTCCCGGCGCGCTGGAAATCCGCAACCGCGAGCAGACGGCGGTGCTCGACCGCGCGGTGTCGCTGCTGAAGCCGGGCGGCCGCATTGTCTATGTGACGTGTTCGGTGCTGGACGAGGAAAACGGCGCGCAGGTGCGGGATTTTCTGGCGCGTCATTCCAGGATGGCGGCGGTGGCGCCGAGCGCGATGGCCAGCCAGGCGATCGGCGAGCGCGCGATGATGTTCAATCGTGCCGTCAGGCTGTCAGACGAAGGTTTGCTGATGACGCCGCGCGGCACCGACACGGACGGGTTTTTTGTCTCGATGCTGAAAATGTCCTGACGGAATGCGGGCGCGCCGCCTTCGTGCGGCAGATCGGTCTGGGGATTCCAGGCTGCAATGTCCGCGGTGCCGGCCTCGGCCGACCAGCGGCCCGGCTTGCCGTCGTGATGCGCGCCTTGTGCGAGATATTCCCTGAAGGTTTCCCGCGAGATGATGCGGAATCCGAGGTCGCGCATCGCCGACGCCGTGCTCTTGGCGTCCGCCAGTGCAAAACCCCAGCGCGAGAGATGCCACATCAGCGCGGTGGTGCCGACCTTGGACGCGTTGCGCTCGCGGAAGAACTGCGACTCGCCGAAGAAGATGTTGCCGATCGCGACGCCATATCCGCCGCCCACCAGCTCTCCCTCGGCATTCCAGACCTCGTAGGAATGCGCATGGCCGGCGTCGTGCAGGGCCGCATAGGCGTGCATGATGCGCGGCGTGATCCAGGTGACGTGCCAGACCGCGCGGCGCGGATTGGCGCAGTTCTTGATCACGCGATCGAAGGCCTGGTCGAATGTGACGCGGTAGCGGCCCTGTCGCATCAGGCGGCGCACGTCCTTGCCGATGTGAAAATCGCGGAACGACAGGACGCAGCGCTCGGCCGGCGATACCCATTTCAGCGGGCCGATATGTCCGCTGGTGAAGAATCCGCGCCGGTACGCCGCGACCAGGGTCGGCACCGACAGGTCGCGCACCATGCCGACAAATCCGCCGGCGGTCGGCTGAGCGGATGGCGAGGGCAGGCCCGACGGGCGGCGGACGATGTCGTGCGCCCAGACCCGCAGCATCGGCCCGAGCAGGCCGATGCGGTCAGGCTTCAGCGCCCAGATCGCGCCGCAGACAACGCGGCGGATACGCTCCACCGGCGTCTCACGGAACAGCATCTGGCGCGGATCGGTCACCGGCGAGCCCCCTTGCGGCCGAAGTCAGACCGCGGATATTCGCGCGATTGTTTGCACAAATATTCCCCGCCGCGGAACGGATTGCCGTCATGGTAAATCGCCGTTAACGGCCGGCGTTCGGCGATGAGGAAGAAAGACAGGAATAACGGGCGGAAACGTCAGGGCGCGTTGTGCGCCGGTTCCCAGGCCGCGACGGTGGCGGCGTCTGCGTCAATTTGCCATCGGTCGGATTTTCCGCCCGCGCCGGCGCCCTCGGCGAGCAGGCGCAGGAATTCGGCGCGCGGGATCGACCGGAAGCCCATGTCGAGAATGGTGGGCGTCGGATTTTTTCCGTCGTTGAGAATGTAACCCCATTGGTTCAGGTGCCAGTTCAGCACGGTGAAGCCGATCTTCGAGGTGTTGGGCTCGAGCGAGAATTGCGACTCGGTAAAGAAGATTTTTCCGAGCGCGACGCCGTAGCCGCCGCCGACAAGCTGGCCGGCGTCGTTCCACACCTCGAAGGAATGCACGAGGCCGGCGTCGAACAAGGCCGCATAGGCCTTCATGATGCGCGGGGTGATCCAGGTGACGTGCCAGCGGCCCTCGCGCCGTCCGGCGCAGGCCTTGATCACGCCCTCGAAATCGCGGTCGAAGGTGACGGTGTATTTGCCCTGCCGCATGGTGCGGCGCAGGCGCTTGGAAATATGGATCTCGTCGAAGAACAGCACGCAGCGCTGCGCCGGTGAGGTCCAGGCCAGCGCGCCGAAATGCCCGGAGGTGAACAGCCCGCGCTTGTAGGCCTCGATCAGGGTCGGCACCGACAGGTCGTTGACGATGCCGACGGTGCCGTCGGCTGCGACCTTCCGGTCCGGCGCGGGCAGGGTGGCGTCGCGGGAAAACAGGTTTTTGATCCAGAGCCGGGTGAAGGGCAGCAGACCGGCGGCGCGGTCGGGCTTCAGCGCCCAGGCCATGCCGAGCGCCACCCGCTCCAGCGTCGCCAGCGGCGATTCGCGGAACGCATTGGCGCGCAAGGCCAGGATTTCCTCGGCCGCCAGCATCAGGAGTTCGGGTTGAATCGGCATTTTCGGGATTTGGCGCTTTACTGGTTGATGTACACCTCACATTTGCGTGGATATCGGCAGAAACAGTTCAAAACCGGCAACTTTAGGCATTAACCCTAATGTCCGCCGTCTTCGTGCCGGAAAACGGCGGCCGATCCTCATCCGCTCCGTCTCGACAGGCCCGGAATCCGGGTCTAGAAGCCGCCATGACAACTCCCCCCCAGTCCCACGACAAGATTCTCATCATAGATTTCGGCTCGCAGGTCACGCAGCTGATCGCCCGGCGCGTGCGCGAAGAGGGTGTCTATTCCGAGATCGTGCCGTTCCAGAAGGCCGAAGAGGCCTTCAGGGCGATGAACCCCAAGGCCGTGATCCTCTCCGGCGGGCCGGCCTCGGTGCTGGACGCCAACGCTCCGCTGGCGCCGGCCTCCATCTACACGGCCGGCGTCCCGGTGCTCGGCATCTGCTACGGCGAGCAGGCGATGGCGCACCAGCTCGGCGGCAAGGTCGAGGGCGGCCATCACCGCGAATTCGGCCGCGCAGAAGTCACCGTCACCGAGGACACGCCGCTGTTCGAGGGCGTGTGGGAGAAGGGCCAGAAATATCCGGTCTGGATGAGCCACGGCGACCGGGTGACGAAACTGCCGGACGGTTTTCGCGCGGTCGGCACCTCGCCGAATGCGCCGATCGCCATGATCGCCGACGAGAAGCGGAAATTCTACGCCACGCAATTCCATCTTGAGGTCGTGCACACCCCGCATGGCGCGGCGCTTCTGCGCAATTTCGTGCGCAAGATCGTGGGCCTGAAGGGTGACTGGACGATGCGCGCCTTCCGGCAGGAGGCGATCGAGAAAATCCGCAAGCAGGTCGGCAAGGGCAAGGTGATCTGCGGATTGTCGGGCGGGGTGGATTCCGCGGTCGCCGCGGTGCTCATTCACGAAGCCATCGGCGAGCAGCTCACCTGCGTATTCGTGGATCACGGCCTGCTGCGGATGGGCGAGGCGGAAAAGGTCGTGGCTTTGTTCCGCGGCCATTACAACATCCCGCTGGTGCATGTCGAAGCCGGGGACATCTTCCTCAAGGAGCTTCACGGCGTCGACGACCCCGAACAGAAGCGCAAGATCATCGGCCGGCTGTTCATCGAGGTGTTCGAGCGCGAGGCCAAGAAGATCGGCGGCGCGGATTTCCTGGCGCAGGGCACGCTCTATCCCGACGTGATCGAAAGCGTGTCCTTCACCGGCGGCCCCTCGGTCACCATCAAGTCGCATCACAATGTCGGCGGCCTGCCCGAGCGCATGAACATGCAGCTCGTGGAGCCGCTGCGCGAATTGTTCAAGGACGAGGTGCGGGCGCTTGGCCGCGAGCTCGGCCTGCCGGACGTGTTTGTCGGCCGCCATCCCTTTCCCGGTCCCGGCCTTGCGATCCGCTGCCCCGGCGCCATCACCCGCGAGAAGCTCGACATCCTGCGGCTGGCCGACGAGATCTATATCGAGGAAATCCGCCGCGCCGGCCTTTACGACGACATCTGGCAGGCCTTTGCGGTGATCCTGCCGGTCAAGACCGTGGGCGTGATGGGCGACGGGCGCACCTACGAATTCGTGGTCGGCCTGCGCGCCGTAAATTCGACCGACGGCATGACGGCGGATTTCTATCCCTTCGAGATGAAATTCATCGGCCATGTCGCCACCCGCATCATCAACGAGGTCAAGGGCGTCAACCGCGTGGTCTATGACGTGACCAGCAAGCCGCCCGGCACGATCGAGTGGGAGTAGCAGCTCAAATGCCCAGCCTCTTCTGAATTTCCTTCCGTGCCCGGAAGAAATATATCAGGTTGCCGGCAGCCTCCGTTGTAAACCCCCGTTCCCTGAAAAGGAGAATAAGCTCCTTTTCGCTGCCAATTGTTGCCGGATAGCGAAACAGCGGGAAGTCATTCACCTCGACAATCTCATGCTGCTTCTTTGCTTTGTGGCGGGCGGCCTCATATCTGGCCTTGACGTCATCGGGAGCGAGATCGGTTCTACCGACAAAAAAGAGCTGAGGCTTTCCGGCTCGCGTCAATTCGCGAGCCAGCGCGAGCGGAACTATGTCTTTGATGTCAGCTTTTCCGAGTCCGACTTCCTCCTCTAGTTCTTTCAGAATTTCCGACGTGAATATGTCTTCAAAAGAACTTGCGGCGTCATAAGGCCACTCGACGGCGCCTGACGCCGTGCAATGCCATCCGCCTTGGTTGAATATAGCGGTTTTCATTGATCTTGGAACCAGTAGTGGTGTCCATTGTCCGGCATCCATGTAGAAAATAATTGCGGCCACGCCGATGGTGTTGGCCAGTCTTGGATCCGAGATCGGAGGTAGGCTTTTTCCGAACTGACCCTTGAGCAATCCTCGCAGTGTGATCACATCCCCAGTTTCATCTTCTGTGTGCTGGTAGTCCAAGATCAGTTGCGATCTCACCTGATGAGAGTATTTCGCTCGTTGAATTATCATCTCCGAGTATCCGCCGAAGTCGGAGAAGTTGTGAAGGCGGATGACTGTCTCATCCCTGTTCATCTTGCCTGAGTCTTTGAATTCGCTAAACGCAGCGTCGCGAAGCGCATTGGCGCGTCCGTCTTCCCAGTTTGCGAGTTTGAAAGGTTTTGAATGTTTCTTGATTCGGATTTCGGGAGATTTGCCCAGTTCGATTCCTTCGCTCCACTCCTTGATGGTGCAATAGGGAATTCCCTTTGCGACAAGCCCCTCATCTGAATAGAGGGCGATAATTTCTTTAGGGTCCTGATTTAAGAACTTGTTCTTGATGCGCTGCGTGATCAAAGTGGGAGGAAGTTCGGAACTGCCAAGGACGAAATAGTGGAGCGCCTCGAAGATTTGCCCTCCAAGAGGGATGCCACTTGCTTGTTCCACTGACTTCACAGCGAACAATCTAAAGATGTTGCTGATAGCGCGTTGCATCGACTGTGCTCGCTTGTCATTCCCGATACTTGCCATTTCAGTATATATCTCGCTGGCGAGCCGTGCAGTTGGATTTGTGCGGTTTTATGCGTTCGTAACGTGTAAAGTGGGGTGTGATGTGATCACCATCTACGGCATCAAGAACTGCGACACGATGAAGAAGGCGTTTGCCTGGCTGGACAAGGCCGGCGTCGACTACGCCTTCCACGATTACAAGAAGGAGGGTGTCGACAGGAAGCAGCTCGACGCCTGGAGCCAGCAGGTCGGCTGGGAGACGCTGCTCAATCGCGCCGGCACCACGTTTCGCAAATTGCCGGAGAAGGACAAGGAAGGTCTCACCGCCGCCAGGGCGCTCAAGCTGATGCTGGAGCAGCCCTCGATGATCAGGCGCCCGGTGCTCGACCTCGGCAAGCGGGTGCTGGTAGGCTTCAAGCCGGACGAGTATCGGGCTGCCGTGAAAGCGCCGACATGATCGTCCGACAAGACGCCAGGACGTGACGGAGAGTGTGGCATGACGGGTGCGCGGATTGCGGCAATTCTGATATTGCTTCTGGCCCAGCCGGCCGCTGCGCAGACGAATCTTCTGGGCGGTGGCGTCGACAAGCCGGTCACAAGGGATGACGTCGAAAAGAAAGAGGCCCGGGAGAAAGCCTACAGGGACAGCCTGAAGAAGATTCCGGAGCAGAAGGCGCCGAACGATCCCTGGGGCGATGTGCGCAATGCCGGCGCGCCGGCCTCCGGCAAGCCTCAGCAAAAGACAAGATAATCCGGTCTCATCGCGGCGGCGGCAACGGCTCGCCCAGCGCGCGCCGCCAGATCCAGTTCAGTCCGCGGCCGAGGTCATGCATCTCGCGAAACGATCGCGGCGTGACGATTGCGAAGGTCGGGCTCTGCCGCTGCGCCACCACGAAGTTGAAACTGTAATAAGGCTCCTGGCCCATGCGCAGGTCGGTGATGACCGCGCGGCCGTCGCGCTCGCTCATCTTGAAAAAGCCGCGGCTGAACCAGGCGATGCGGTCGACGGACCAGTTTCCGCGCAGGGCGTCGTAAAGTTTTTCGCCGCGCGGAAATGACTCGAAGGTCATCTTGCGCTCGCGATCCAGCACCGAATGGAAGCCTTCGAGATAGCCCTGCGGCGTGATCGCCACCACCCGCCACAGCACGGTGTTGAGCGCGGTCGGCGTCACCAGCAGGCGCTCGACCTGATGGCCCTGCGCGCGCAGGGACTCTTCCGCGACGCCTTTCACATGATGCTGCGCCACGATGCTCCAGCCGAGATAGGCCGTGCTCACGACGAGTCCCGCGACGTTCCAGCGCCAGCCGCGCATGTCGCGCAGGCTCAGCGCCACGACAATGCCGATCAGGAGCGGCAGCGTGTAGAGCGGATCGATGATGAACATGCTGCCGATGGCGAAGGGCGTGTCGGTGAAGGGCAAACCGAGTTGCGTGCCGTAGACCGTGGTCCAGTCGAGCAGGGCGTGGGTGATCAGCGTGAGCCACACCGCGAGCCACCAGCGGCCGAACTGGTGCATCTCGCGCAAGCCCTTGGCGGCGACAAAGGCGATCGGCACCGAGGCGAGCGTCTGCCAGAACAGCGCGTGGCTGTTGGCGCGATGGTAGGTCATGTTGCTGATCGGATCGCCGTGATTATAGAAGGCGTCGAGATCGGGCAGGGTGCCGGCGAGCGCGCCGATGGCGGCGGCTTTCCAGGGCCTGGTGCGCCGGCCCATGACGGCGAGGCCGATGGCGGCGCCAAGGGCGGCTTGCGACAGCGAATCCATGAGCGGAGTGTAGCCTTTCGCGCGAAAGCGGGATGACGGCGTGCGCGCCGATTCCGGCGTTAGATGGGCGGCGGTCGCCGCGTGCGAAAGGCCGCTTGACAGACTTGTGTGATAGGATTATATTCCACATACCTCGTCCGCCGAGGGGCGCTGTCATGAGGCGTCGTGAGAGCGGGACGAAGGACGGGATGCCGTGGAGATACGCGGCGTCGCCGTCCTGGACG
>LNFM01000355.1_pt1 | contig 116955 bp, 110 predicted proteins | sample 596031 | NCBI WGS metagenome assembly LNFM01 (sample SAMN04254537, study PRJNA301005) | activated carbon metagenome | isolation source: dual media filters at the Ann Arbor, Michigan drinking water treatment plant | place: USA: Ann Arbor | reverse complement strand
TCGAAAATAAAGAGGGACAGACAGTGATCGTACCTACGGATGGTAAACGCAAGCACCAGAAGCCAGGCACTGCGCAAAGCATCGCCTCCCAGGTGAATAAGAAAAGCTAGAGAAAAGCAAATTACGCAAGAGGTCTATTTCTTTTTTCTCTCTGCTAAGCTAAATCTAAGCTATGCAAGAGAGCTACCTCTACTCCTCTCATTTTGATCTCGCAACTCCTGATGGGTTCATCAAAACCCTCAGGACGCTTGCCGATGGAACAAATGAAGCGCTTGTGCACATCGAAAAGATCTCCCCTGCTTTTCGCGGTTATAAGATCGATCCAGAACACCTCTTCTTTAACTTCAAGAGCACGCTTGCGCAGCTCGGCGTAAATGGAATTGCAAAAGAGATCCATCTCGACTCGATGGCGGGTGTTGCGGAGGTTGCGGTTCATCTCGCAGGAATCGATCCGCTGGGAAAAGAGATGCTTTCTCATCTGCATGAGGGGGCTTTCATCGGGAAACTCTTTGCAAAAGACCCTGAAAGGTGTGTGCGTTCACCCGATTATCTTGTGCGGATGTTCGGCCGGTGTGACAGGCAGGGAAGGCCTCTTCTCTCTCTGGGGGGAGAGAATCGTGAGAATCTAGTTTTAGAAACGGTCAAAGGCAGACTTGTGGCATTTTTGCGTTTACAGGAGGGCCGTCTTGAATATGAAGAGTCGGTTCATGGTTTTCTGCCGGTTTTAGGAAAAGCACTCGCGCATCCAGAACTCTCTTTGCGTCCACTTGTCCAGCTGCAACAGATCTGGAAAAAAGGAGCAAAACGCCTTGTGGAGCAAGATAAGATGCTCCTTGTGCGCACAGAGCCTCTGCACATTCGCACCGTGTTTGGTCGGGTTGTTGAGGACCTTCTTCCAGAAGGTGTACACCACACATCGGCAGCGATTTTAGATCCAAGCACGCGTGCTTCAGGGGATGTTTACGAGCTCTTCGGCTCCTCAAAAGAAGAGCTCACGCAGATCCCACTGGAATTTTATACGCTTGAGCCCCATCGCGAGCACGTTTTCTTCGTGGACCGCGATCAACTACAGAGCTCTCTCGAGCAACCGAGTGCGATTTTTCGTGCATTTGACACGGCTCCGAAAGCCCCAGAGCTCCACACGGCTGTTTTTGTGGTGAAAGGAACGCAGCTTCTAAATTTGCAAGAGAGCGATTGGATCTCAAGACAACCTGTGAAGAGTGCCTTTCCTGGCCTTATTCATCCTGGGCGTCAAGCGCTCATGGTGGAGAGGTACATTGAGCAGCAGCCCTCCTATCCGTTTTTGAAGAGCATAGAAAATGGGCTAATCACAAGTGAAGGAATTCTATTTGTCCGCTACTTCCCCTCCCCTCTTCTGAAAAAAATGCTGATTGGGGACACCGTTCAGCGCAACTTGAAAGCGCTCTATTTTGAAAAGCCCTCATTTTCTGCAGGAAACTTCTTCTCGCACGAAGACCGCTCGATGCTTCTCGACCTCGCAAAATTTGCGATTCCTGTTTTCTGGGCAGACCGCGAATCCGGAGAGATTCTGCAATATGTTCCGAAGCCGGAGAAGGATTGCGGAATGTTTGTGCCGCTTTCTCTTGTTGGAGCGTTTTTAAAAGCGACCTATTTCGGTGTCTACGGCTCCAATCTCAAAGCGGGTGGCGATTTTGAGCAGGAACTCACGGCTCTTCTTCAGGGAATTAAGGAGATGCGCAAAACAGTAGATCATCCGCTCCTCTCTGAAAAAACGCCGATTGCTCTTGTTACTGGCGGAGGACCTGGAGTGATGGAGATGGCAAATAGAGTTGCAAAAACTTCTGGGATTCTCTCTTGCGCGAATATCGTCGATTTTCATGCCAAGGGCGAAGCGGTTGTGAACGAACAAAAACAGAACCCTTACATCGAGGCAAAGATGACCTACCGAATCGACCGCCTCGTCGAACGACAAGCTGAGTTCAACCTCGACTTTCCGATCTTTCTCATGGGGGGCATCGGAACCGATTTTGAATACACACTCGAAGAGGTGCGAAGAAAAGTGGGCTCAACGCAAGCGACTCCGATCATCCTCTTCGGAGATCCCCGCTACTGGAAAGAAAAGATCACCTCTCGCTTCCAGTGCAACTTAGCAAGCGGAACAATCGCCGGTTCTGAATGGGTGAGCAACTGTTTTTTCTGTGTGCAAAAGGCGGATGCGGCTCTCAAAATCTACAGAGACTTCTTTTCAGGCAAGCTTAACATTGGCAAGGACGGTCCGATCTATAACGACGGCTTTGTTCCTATTCCATAGACAGAAGCTAAGATTCACCACAGAGTCACAGAGAAAGACGAGGTAGCACAGAGAAAGCCCCCCCCTTTTTTTGCTCGAGAGCAAAAAAGGAGACTCTGGCGCAAGCGCAAAAAGGAGAGTTTTTAATTTGCCGCATTGCGGCAGGAAGTTTATTGTTTTTGCTCTCTAGCAAAAAGAAGAACCCTCCCTCTTCCCTCTGTGCAGCCTCATCTTCCTCTGTGTCTCTGTGGTGAATCTTTCTCCGTTACCAGCCCCAGGAGAGGCCGATTTCGCCGTAGTTCACACGCTTCTTGAAGAATTGCCCTTCGTATGAATAGCCTGTGTGGTAGTCGACGTATAGGCGCATCTTACGACCGACGCCCTGCATCTTGCTCCACTCATAACCCAGCTTGAAGGTGGCATCAATATCCCAATTGCGCGCTTGCCAGTTTTCGAGGTGAACAGCAAAGAATGGCGTTCCGAAAAGACGATGGTACGAGAGCTTTTTTCCGAACATGCGGAACTCAGCGCCGTATTCGATATAAAAGGTCTTCATAGGAAATGTCTTATCGCTATGAACGATCACGCCAGGACCAAAATAGCCACGAATTCCCCTTGTGAATTGGTAAGCAGTGAAAAAATCGATCGCTTCGTAGCTAGGATTTTTTCTCTTATCAAGGAAATCTGGGTGGTTGACTAAAAACTCATCGCCCAAATGGCTTGATTGATGGTAGATCCTCAAGCGGAACGACCACTTATCCACCGCGTAAGTCAGAGGAATGCCTACAAGATAGTCGGTATTGACCAGTTCGCTAAACTCGTGGCTGACATGTTCTGGAACATCTTCAAAATTGAAGACCGCCCACACACCCGCCTGAATACCGATCTGTAAATCCCCCTGCCATTTAAATACATTTCTCCAACGGAAAATAGGAAAGTCGTCGCCTACGCAAACAGATGCAACATTCTTTCCGATGATTCTATCTCCACGGCGATAGGCAACAAAGTACATCGGTTCGCGTGGATCGGCGACAAGCGGTTGAAAGAGCACGGTGGATTGCGGAAACCAAACTCCCCTAACCCTCGGTTCTATCTGCTTTTCCTTCGCTGCAATTTCTTTTTTCGAGAGATCTTCCTTCACCTGAACAGACTTCACGCCCGCAATGTCATTCACGAAGTTGAGAATACTGTTGTAGAGCAGCGCGTTATTCGGCATGTTCGAGAGTGTCACATTGTGATCTTTGACAGAAACGAGCACTCGATGTTCGTAATAGTGCATATCCAAGAGCGCTTGGATATACCCCTCGAGATAGAGATCAGTCATCTCATCGTAGTTGCTCTCCGGCATACTGTCCGCGCGCGTCAGAAAATTCACATCGGGCTTTACCCCCAAGGCAACTGAAGAATTATCCGCGTACAGAGAGAGCAGACAGGTAGAACTGAGGCATAGCAGCACTTTTCGCATGCGACTTTTACTCCATATAAAAATATTACGTATAAACAAACGCCGAGATTTGCCGCAAAAAGAATCTGCAGATAAGATACTCCAAGAAATCCAGTAAGCTTCTCGGGGCAATAGCTCAGTGGTTAGAGCAGCGGACTCATAACCCGCCGGTCTCTGGTTCAAATCCAGGTTGCCCCAATTTTTTGAAGACCGAGAGCAATCGCATGGAAGGAAGAAACTTGCGATAAATTTGAATGTAAACGGGGCATAGGAATCGCTAACAAAAAATTGACCTGTGAAATTTAAAACTCCTCCTCGCCTTTATGAGGGCAATAAAGTTGCAATTGTTTCACCATCTGCGGGCCTGGCCTCAATTTTCCCTTGGGTTTATGAACTTGGATTAAAGAGGCTCCGCGAAGTGTTCCTATTGGAGCCCATAGAATTTCCTACTGCACGCAAAGATCCTGGTTATTTAGAACGACACCCCCAAGCTCGCGCCGAAGATATTAACGCTGCTTTTGCTGACAAATCCATCAAAGCTGTTATCGGCACGATTGGTGGCAATGATCAGATTCGCATTCTACCCTTTCTTGATGCAAAAACTCTCAGCTTGAATCCCAAACTTTTTCTAGGGTACAGCGATAGCACAAATCTCCACCTCTTCCTCTGGAATTTAGGTATTATCTCTTACTACGGCGGCAACCTCATGACTCAATTTGCCATGCAAGGCAATATGCATAACTTCACAGTCCACTATTTGAAGAAAGCGTTCTTTGAAGCTAGTATCGGTGAAATCCAGTCTGCGCCCGAGTGGACCGATTACGATCTACAATGGGAAGATCCGCAAAATTTGTACAAAAGCCGCCCTCTGTATAAAAGCGCCGGATGGCATTGGCATAATTTCGAAAATAAAGTCATTAAAGGCAGGTTGTGGGGAGGTTGTCTCGAGGTGCTCGACTTACATTTTTCAGTCAAACGTTACCTCCCTCCCGCTGATCAACTAGCCAACTGTATTCTTTATCTTGAAACCTCAGAAGAAATGCCCTCGGAAGGATTTGTTTATCGCTTCCTTGCAGCATTAGGAGAGTTGGGTATCCTTCAAAAATTCAAAGGAATGCTTTTTGGTCGACCCAAAGCTCAGTTTTGCAATAGATTACCTCCGGAAGGCCAGAAAATGTTCATCTCAAATCAACAAATGGCAGTTAAGAAAGCTCTGAAAGATTATTCCTCCGACCTTCCTGTTGTTTTTAACCTTAATTTTGGCCACACAGATCCTCAAGTTATTATCCCCAATGGAGAGATGGCCTTTATCGACGGCATTGAGAAAACTATTCGTTTTGGGTCTATATAGAAACCCAACGCAAAATGGAGATGAAAACATGACAGAAAAAATAGACATCAAAGAAAAATTTAAAGCTTTTTCCGACCATTGGAATCCGAGAATTATTGGAGAACTCAATGGACAACATGTAAAACTAGCCAAGTTCTTTGGTGAATTTGTTTGGCATCATCATGAAAAAGAGGATGAGCTCTTCCTGGTTATTAAAGGAAGGCTTCTCATGAAATTCAGAGATAAAGACGTTTGGATAGAAGAGGGAGAGGTGATCATCGTCCCTGCAAAAGTAGAACACATGCCTGTTGCACCGGAAGAAGTCCATGTTCTTCTTTTTGAGCCTGCTTCAACACTTAATACGGGCAATGTTGTCGAAAAGCGAACAAGAAAAGATCTGAAAAAGATATAACCCGCCGGTCTCTGGTTCAAATCCAGGTTGCCCCAACGTTCTGAAACCAGAATGCAGAAGTAGAGATAAGGATTCCTTAGCAACTTCTTAGGATGGAAAAAGGCTTGGCAGGGATTATCTCTTTTTCATGCGGGTTTTCATTTTTGCAAGCGTTACCTTGAGATACCGGTTGTACCCTTCTCTGCTCATCCATCCCTTTGGGCACGCGACCTCTTTCAGCTTCTTTGCTTCAAACCTTAGGAATTGGTGCGTTTTGCTTGTTTTTCTTCGGACGCGCACCACGTATTTGCTGCCCTCTTTCTTTCTCACGCGGGCAATGCGGCCATCAGGAATTTTTACGCAACATCCGATAGAAATCATAGAATTCCTTTTTTCCTCAGCTTGTGGAGCAGGAGATGAAAATAGACAAGCCCGGCATAAGGGTACCATCTTTGTTCTAGCTGCTTGACTTTTTCGTACGCGATTTCTTGATGCCGTTTGAGAAGGATTTTGAGACTTTTATGAATGCCGACGTCATCTCCTGGCAAAATTGCTATCCTTCCAAATCCTCTCAGCAAGGCATATTCTCCCGACCACCGTCCAAGTCCTTTAAAGCAGCAAAGAAAACCAACGATCTCTTCATTCGAAAGAGATTCAAGTGAGTGAAAATCAATCTGCTGCACCTCTACCTGAGAGGCTATCTCAATAAGCGATTCACTTTTACGATGACTATATCCCAGGGCTTTCAATTCTTCGATCTTGCATTTCATGATTCTTCCCGGCACGGGAAAAGCGTGAAAGGTCCCATCTTCATCTTTAAATGGGAGCCCATATTGATCGACGAGCTTATTCAAAAGACTGAAGCCCGCTTCCAAAGAAAGCTGTTGAAAGGTGATAGCATTCACCAATGTCTCAAATAGGGTAGGAAAACGGGGTGGTTTGACCCCTTTGAACTGACGAACGAGTGGGTGGAGAATCTTATCTTGTTCGCTTAAGCGATAAAATCTAGCGAGGTCGATCTTCAATCCGAGCATGGTATTTAATAAGACTGCTAGCCTGGCCTTTAATTGCGAAACCAGTCGGCTACTTTTTGCAAGAACGAGAACTCGGTTTTTCTCATGAGTGACTTCGATTTTGATGGGGATTTTTTCTATGACGAGGATGCGGATGTATTTTTCCCCATCCCAATGATCGACGGCGTTACTCTCCCTCCTTTTTAACGACCACACAGTCAGGTCGAGTCTGAATGGCGGCTTGACTAGTAGAGAAAACCTAACTAGGTTCAAGAACCTTAACCTTTCTTGAAAGATGCATTTTGATAATGGCCCAGGCGATCGGGAACACGCCTAAACCAATAAAAATTGTATCACCGATAATGCGAATGATTTCTAAAGTATGGTAGGTTCCACTCATAATGTATTGAAGTTCTCTTGCATGCCAATATCCATTGTTGATGGCATCCCAAAGTTGGAGAATGCCTCCAGGAAAAAGATCGAGAAGCACCATCAGAGATAGTCCCGCGTTAAGGCCCCAAAAACCCAATTTGATCCATTTTTCCGTCTTCTTCCATACTTCGAGCGACTCCGCATGTCGGATGCAGAAAAGACAGATCGCAAGAGCCAGCATGCCAAAGACGCCAAAAAGAGCGGTATGGGCATGATTGGCGGTGAGAGAAGTTCCGACTTCAAAGTAAGAGATGATGGGAAGATTGATGAGAAATCCAAAAATTCCTGCCCCGATAAAATTCCACACCCCGACGGCTATTAAAAAATAGACCGTCCATTTTTGACGCCCCGTCAAAAATTTTCCGCACTCGGGACATCTAGTTTTAGAAAGAGTGATGAAATCCCAGGCATCAAGCGTTAGTAAGGTCAGCGGGACCACCTCCATCGCGGAAAAACAAGCTGAAAGAGCCATGTTTATGTTCGTTTGCCCCGTGAAATACCAGTGGTGTCCAGTGCCCACGACGCCAGAGCCGAGATAGAGGATGGCATCGAGATAAATTACCCTTAACGCTACTTTGTAACGAACGATCCCCATTTTGACAAAAATAATAGCGACCATTACCGTGGCAAAGACCTCGAAAAAGCCCTCTACCCAAAGATGAATGATCCAAAACCTCCAGTTGTCAATAATGCTAAAGTTGGTCTGATGATCATAAAATACTGCAGGTGTGTAGAAAAATGGGATTGCTGCTGCAGCGATGAAAAAAAGGACCATCATCTCTCTCTGCTTTAGTCGACTATCTCTCAGGCGAAGCGCGCGATAAAGAACAAATAGCCAGAAAAGAAACCCAGCGATCAGTAAATATTGCCAGGCTCTACCTAAGTCTAAATATTCTGACCCTTGATTACCGAACCAAAACCAGAGTTTTTCTAGATACCCTCGACTTGTCAAAAACTCTCCGATCAAACTGCCAAAAATGACAAGAGCCAAGGCATAAAAAAGCAGATTAACATAGCGCCCTTGCTTCGCGGGATCCCGATTCGCTAGCATCGGCGCTATGAAAAGCCCCCCTCCGACCCATGCTGTGGCAATCCAAAAAATGGCCATCTGTAAATGCCATGTTCGCATTAAATTGTAAGGAAACCACTTGGCAATGTTAAGCCCGTAAAAGGTCGATTCCACTCTGTAATGGGCTAGTCCTCCCCCCAAAATTGACTGCATAAGAAACAAAATAGCGACCAAAATAAAATATTTGCCGAGATTTCTTTGGCTGGGAAACAGCCCGACATTTTGCAAATGCGTCACATGAGCGTGTCTTTTCATCGACTCTGATTTCCAACCCAAAAAATCGAATTTCCCAAACATAAATAATAAAAGGCCTATCCCGCCGAGAAGCGTGATTAGGCTCATCGCGCTCCAAAAATAGGCATCGGCACTGGGGTTGTTCCCAATGAGAGGATCGTAAGGAAAATTATTCGTGTATGTGTAATTGGCATCGAGGCGTTTTGTGGAAGCGGCCCAGCCCGCCCAAGAGAAAAACGTGACAAGGTGATACAGATCTTTAGGATTGGAAATATAATTTTTGTACAATCCGGGAGCAAGCCCCTCAGCGAAATAAGTTCTCCACGTATCGATCGATTTTCTAAAGGCTTCAGCCTGCTCTTCAGTATAGACGAGCGTTCCCGATGCCGAATCATATCGGTTCTCTCTCACCATGGGAGGGATGTTTTTCTGGATAAAATTTCTTTCTTCTTCTGCAAGCTGATCGAAAGGTTTCTGGTAGAACTTTTGCGAAAGGATGTCCCGAATAGTTAACGCGGTCTCATGTAGATGTTTCGCGCTGTAATCTGGTCCTAAGTATGCTCCATGACCCCACAAGGTCCCGTGCTCCATCAGATTGTAGCGAAAAAAAACGCTTTGTCCTTCCAAGATCTGTTCCTTTGTAAAAAGCACAGCGCCGGAAGGATCAATCACATTTTTTGGAATAGGAGGAGCATTGTCATAAGTGAGTTTGGTCACAGCCGTCAGAATGGCAAAACCGATCAAGACCACGATAACAACTGAATACCGCCACCAGCGAGAAATTCTTTCTTCTTCTCCGTTCATGCGTGAAACTGTAAAAAAAATAGCATTAAGTTTCCACCTTGATCGACAAATGTGCAGCTACCTTAAAAAACATCTCGATGGCTGGGTGGTTTTTTCCACAAATCACCTGAATTTTAAGGAACGTTTTAGCATCACTCTGAATAAGGCCTCAAAATTCTTGAGAGGAAAATTCAGCATGCTGGAAATTCCAGCATACTGACGCAGATGCAAAAAATTACCAAGCATTGCACTACAATCGAGATCTGATCATCTCCGCAGGATACCGCGGCTGGATTTAAGAATGTGATGCGATAATCGTCTTAACAAGACTCTGTTACTTTACAAGTAACCTCCCCCGATCTATAGGAATGGAAATATGCGACCAGAATTGATTCATCCTATGATAGTCCATTTTCCGATTGCTCTGCTATCAACAGGAGTTGTTGTGCGCTTTGCCGCCCTGTGGGGGGCAAAACGTCCGGCCTTGTCTTTTTTATTACCAGCTTCATGGCTAGTCCTGTTTTTGGGCGTAGTTGCAGCGTGGCTTGCGGTCATCACCGGTGAAATTGCTTCTGAAATCGTCGAGTCAACACTTCAGAGTACGAGCGTATTAGACGAACATAAAAACCATGCTATTATTACCGCTTGCGGGTTTACTCTGGGCTTATTCGCCGACTGGACACGAGCCTTCTTTTTAGCGAAATCTCACAAAAGGGGCTGGATGATTAAGAAAGCCCTTGGCGTTGTTATTTCGCTTCTCTATCTTTTCAGTTTCGCCAATCTCATGATCACGGGATTTTATGGAGGCACTCTCGTTTATGAGGAGGGTGCTGCGGTGATTAAGAGAGATCGTTGAGATTTCTTTCTGATTAAAATCATGATTCCATCATTCTTGCAAGTTGCCATCTACGATAAGGGAAACCCATGAACTTAACAGAACTTGAAAAAATGCAGCTGGCTGCAAAGAAGCTTAAAATTGGGCAAAAGGGGCGGCATATTTTCCTGTGCTGCGACCAGAGCGCTCCCAAGTGTTGTCAAAAAGAGGCGAGCCTTGTTGCCTGGGATTATTTAAAGCGGCGCATTGAAGAGATCAATCTGCAGGGCGAGGCTCACCTTTTGCGGACGAAAGCCAACTGCTTGCGGATTTGTGCGATGGGGCCCATTGCTGTCGTGTATCCTGACAGTGTTTGGTACCACTCCTGCACTCCTGAAGTCTTAGAGATGATCATCCAAAAGCACCTGATTGGCGGTGAAATCGTTAAAGATTACCAAATCACCGGAATCTGAATAACCATCTGATTATAAGCATCTTACAAAATCATTCTTGACAGAATGATCTATAGAACCTTGTTCTATAAATCATTTTTGTGCATAAATATGATCTATAGAAGGAGATCTATTGATCATGCCGTGGAATTGGGAACTGCCTGATTGGCCAAAGTTTAAGTTTGATCCAGATCGGATATCTCGGTACGAAAGAGAGTTTCTTTTGGGGGCCGGAAGCGCAATTGCTTATCTGAAAACCATAGACAAGCAAGAATACGGCCGCTTTATCGTTGAAATTCTTAGCATGGAAGGCCAAGAAAGCGCAAGAATTGAAGGGGAAACTCTAGACAGAGAAAGTTTGCAATCATCGATCAAGAAACACTTTGGACTAGATGGACCATCAAAGAAAGCTCCAGATAAAGAGTCTAGGATGGCAGCGCTTCTTCACGATGTGTACGAGTCGTTTGATCAGCCACTCACGCACGAGATGCTTTGGCGGTGGCATTCGATGCTTTTCAAAGGTTCATCCAGGATTGAGGAGTGCGGAAAATATCGGACTCACGAGGAGCCGATGCAGATTGTTTCCAATCGGTATGACTCACCCAACGTTATCTTTGAAGCTCCTCCTTCCTCTAAGATCTCTCGAGAAATGAAAGCTTTCGTGGAATGGTTTAATTCTACGAATGCAGCGAAATCCATTCTTGGACGGGCAGCTATTGCCCACCTCTATTTCGAAAGCATTCACCCGTTTGAAGATGGCAACGGAAGAATTGGTCGTGTTCTTGCTGAGAAAATTCTCTCTCAGGGAGTGGGAAGACCTATGCTCATTGCGATTTCCAAGGTGCTGGAGGAGAGAAAAAAGGAGTATTACGCCGCTCTTGAAAAATGCAACCGATCGCTCGACGCCCAAGAGTGGGTGGAGTTTTTTGCTGAGGTTGTATTGCAGGCACATGAAGAGTCGATGACTCTTCTCTATTTCTTGATCGAAAAGTCCAAGATGATGAACGCCCTTTCCGGTCAAATCAACGCTCGCCAAACCAAAGTCTTACTGAGAATGTTTGCGGAGGGTCCCACAGGCTTTAAGCGCGGCTTAAGCGCGGAAAACTACATTGCCATTACCAAGGCCACAAGACCGACAGCTACACGTGATTTAAGAGATCTCGTCAAAAAGAGAGCTCTTATAAAAACTGGAGCCCTCCGGCATACACGCTACTGGTTGAATCTACCCAAAAGAAAGTAGCGGATTAGAAATGCTATTTTGGCATGATCACGAGTTTTGCGCGCATCGCAGGATTCGCAGGGACCAGGTAGTGCATCTCGTAGCGGTCGAATATCTTTTCGATCTTCTCTTTTGCAAATTCAAAAGAGCACTCTTTATTTCCGTAATAGTCATACGGAACATCATGTCTGCCTGGCACTTTGATATCATCGATTACTACGACGCAGCGCTGATGGTGTGTTCTGTTAATAACTTCGAGTTCATCGAGTAGGGGCCAGTATTGTTCCCAATGCGCATCTAGATAAAAAAGAATAAATCGATCTTTTAGGCCGGGCAGGATTTCGCTTAAGACTCTCTCTGAACTTCCCAGGTGGTATTGAATATTCTGAAGAGCAGATAGTGCATTTTTTGACTGGTTTAAGAAATTTGGAGAGCTGTCGATTGTATGGACCTCATCAAATACACGCGCAAAAAAAGCTGTTGTGCTTCCCTGATATGTCCCCGTTTCAATGACTGTGGTGATCTGATACTCCTCTTTCAGCATTTCAAAAAAAGGACCAATCTCTGGAGAGCGGTTGAATGCGGCGCAACCTGAAATAAGGTCACCATTCGTGCAGCGAGCCGTTGTGTTGTCAAACTGTATCACGAGCGGCAAAAACGCCTGACGCGCAGAAATGGAAGAGAAACAGAAAGTGCAGAGCATGCAGAGCAGAAACTTTAACATCGAAGACTCCTGATTTTTGATCAGTATCCTTTGTACAACAAAGGTTAATCAGGGTCGATCAGAAATTTATTTGTTTTTGAAAAACTCTTCGAGACGCCACTGAATTAGCAGTGCATCGAGATATTCGGAAAGTTGAGCACCGCGTGCTGTTGCAATCAGGGCATAACCAGCGCCTTCAAGGTGATTGCCGTTCTGGAACTCTTCAACCGAGTGGGCAACAGCAAGAATAACTTGCATCGCGATCGAAGCGATTGCGATTTCAAGTCCCCCAGAGAGATACGCTGCAAGATAAAGGGCGTTGTTCACGATGTGCAAGCAATCGCCAAAAGCTAGTTGATACTCTTGCTCACAGAGGTGTGTGATGGTTTGAGCGAGAAGTATGAGAAGATCTTGGCCCGTTGTGATGAGCATGCCGATTGGATGAGCAAATAGCGTGCCGGCGACGGCTCCAACTGCTATCATTGTCTGAACTAAATGGAATGCAGATTCAAGGGTCACACCATCGCACAAAGAATCCAGGTGAAGAGACCAGCTTAGGACGCGCACGCTTCCTATTGCAATGGCGAAGGGGTAGTTGAGAGGCGCATATAAACTGACAAGAGGGAGTGCAATCAAACCCACGCGCCGGGTGATACTGAGCCAGGAGTCTTCCGTTGGACCATTTGGAATATCGTACTGATACTCTCGGTGAAAATAGTTGGTGTCTGGAAGCTGGATCATCTGCAAACTCATAGAACCCTCATTAAGACTGTTGAATATAAAAAGAAATTAAATGTGCTAAAATTATATCAATTTTAAAGCTAAACAAGAACTATAAAAAATATTATATTTGTGAAAATTAAAAATTTATATTATAAGGGGTAGTAGGAGATCGATTTTTAACACTTGGAAAATTTATCGAAATCTGGTTCAAATAGGGTTTGGGAACCCGAGAAATTTAAGATTTAAGATGCGGATACTAAGTTTATTGCGAAGCGCGCTCTTCGCTATTTGCCTCCCTTTAGTGCCACTTTCCGTGGCAACATCTAGCTGCACGCAATCTGGCGGCGTAGAAAGGCCAAAGAATTTACACAGCTTGCTCCCAATGACAAGCGAGGAGATTCAGGTCTATCTAACTGGAGCAAAACGGAGAATTCAACAATCGATCGATCGTCTGCTTTCCATCCCAGACGATCAGAAAAATTCTGAAACAATGCTGAGGCCATGGAATCGACTCTCAAACGAGATCGTGATTGATTTTGGAGTTCTGACCTTCCTGGCTCGATCGGATCTCCCCTGCAGTCTAGAAGCAGGGAGCGCCATTCAAAATCTCTTAACTTTCATTCTTCAATCGCTCATTCAAAATTCCGATCTCTACTACTCTCTGATGTCGTATGTGAATAAGTCCCTTGGCGATAGTAGAGCTCTCTCTTCCTACGAGCATCATGAGATCCATTGCTTGCTCGAGAGCTGCGAGCAGATGAAACAATCGCTATCCGATGAAGAGCAAAGAACCCTAGATCAGCTGAAAGCTTTAAACTCGAAGCATGAAAGAACACCGTTTGTACATCTCAAAAGCCAGACTCCTGACAAGACGCGCGCAAATAAGCAGCAAGCAAAAGAATTGACTGTTTTGACATTGAATACCTGCTTCGTGCCCGGAGATTTCCCCGCTCTCTTTGGTGGAGTACATCTTCCATGGGAAAAGAGGATCTCCCCTGTGGCTGAAAAAATTCTCGCTTCACGCGCCGACATAGTTTGCCTGCAAGAAGTTCATGCGGAAGATGCCTCCTACGCGCTTTATGAAGCGCTTAAACATGACTACACCTACTTCTACGCAGCAATTGGGCCTCGTCCTCTTGGATTTTCTCTACAGACCTTGGGCTTTCCGAGTGGACTGTTCGTTGCTAGCAAATACCCTATTGAAAATCCTGAATTTACGCTCTTCTCGGTTGTGGGATTTCCGATGAACTACGGGTTCTTTGATTTCGTGGTAAAAGATGGAAAAAAACCGATCGCCCACATCTACACGACCCACCTACAATCGCTTGATTTCGACCAGTTTGATCAGATCCGAGCGGCGCAGATGACTCAAATTCTGGAAAAGATGAAATCCGATATCGCAAAACAGGGCAGTAAGATGCCCTATTTCCTCTGCGGCGATCTAAATATTCCATACGGCTCTCAAGAGCCTGGCCTCGCCCTAATCAAGACACACTTCCTCGACGATTACAATAAGCATCAAAAGCCTGTTTGCTCGGGAAATCGCACCTGCACCGACTACTTTACGAACTACTTCTTCTCTTCATCGAAAAAACCCGACGAGATCGACCCCAACTTCCAGATTCTCGATTATGCTCTACTATTGCGAAGCCTCCCTGACCTCCCCAATCAGCCTCTCTGCCAAGAGTATGGCATCCAGACGGTTCAAATCGAGATGAACAATCTCGACCAACCAGAACTCGCCGCTAGCGACCATCACGCTTTACTTACAATAATCCGACCTTTATAAAAGAGGGTCTGAAACATTGTATGTGATCTCATGAGTATTGATAAAAAGACACGCTGCTTTGGTAGCCAACCAGGCAAAGAGTTCTACGCAGAATATCATGATAACGAGTGGGGCGTTCCCCTGCATGATGATAAGCGGTTGTTTGAGATGCTTATTCTAGAGGGGTGCCAGGCGGGGCTCAGCTGGGAGCTCATCCTCAAACGTCGAGATGGATATCGAAAAGCTTTTCACAAGTTTGATCCTGTTAAAGTGGCTGCAATGAACGATCGTGAGCTCGAAGCGTTGCGCCATGACGAAAGAATTATCCGCAACCGCCTAAAGATCTATGCGGCCCGCAAAAACGCCCAGGCCTTTCTCAAAATTCAGAAAGAGTTTGGCACCTTCGACCGCTATCTTTGGCAGTTCGTAAATGGCAAACCGATTAAAAACCATTGGAAACACCTGAAAGAACTCCCCTGCTCAAGCGCAGAAAGCGATGCTCTCTCCAAAGATCTCAAAAAGCGTGGGATGACCTTTGTCGGCTCGAAAATTATCTACTCTTACATGCAAGCTGTTGGGCTCGTCGATGACCACCTCACGAATTGTTGGCGATATCGGCGCAAATGATTTGGAGAAAGCCCCAATGACCCGAAACGAGATCTACCTCGGGCCGTACTCCGAAAAATGGCAAGTGGAATTTGAAAAGGAGAAGAGCAAGTTACTAGAGATTTTGGGAAAATGGGTCGTCGCAATTGAACATGTAGGCAGCACTGCAATCCCTGGAATGTGCGCAAAACCGGTGATTGACATCATGATCGGTGTCCGGAGTCTTAAGGAAGCCGATGAACACTGCGTCGCTAAAATCATCTCGCTAGGCTATGACTATGTTCAACGTTATGAGGAGACAATCCCCGAAAGACGCTACTTCCAGAAAAACTCGCCACAGGGTATTCGCACCCATCAAATCCACCTCGTCGAGATGAATAGCGCCTGGTGGAAGCGACATCTTCTTTTTCGTGATTATCTCCGCGCGCGCCCAGAAGTTGCCAAGGAATATGAAATTCTGAAAAAATCCCTAGCAAAAAAGCACACAGATACAAACGAATATGCGGAAGCCAAAACGGTTTTCATTCGTAAAATTGAGGCAAAAGCCACCAAGGATGAACTTCAATAAATTGACATATTCAGGGGCAACTAGATACCCTATCCAGCATGAAGAAACTCATTCAAGGTATTGTAGATTTTCGGAAAAACCTCACGGAAGAGAGCCGCGAGCTCTTTGCGAAGCTGGCGCTGGGCCAAAAGCCCGACTCTCTTTTCATCGCCTGTTCGGATAGCCGCGTAGTCCCCAATCTTTTTGCGTCGACGAACCCTGGGGATCTCTTTGTGCTTCGAAATGTGGGAAATCTGGTTCCCCCCGCTTCTTCAGAAGATGCTAGCGCGTCTGCAGCAATTGAATTTTCGGTCTTCGCTCTAAATATTTCCGATATCATTGTATGCGGCCACTCTGAATGCGGAGCGATGCAAGCACTTGTGAAAAACGCAGATGTTCAATCCTGCCCACACATGATGTCGTGGCTTAAGTATGGAGAGGAGTCTTTGAACATCGTAAAAAAGGGAGGGGCGATCAACCCTACACTCTCTCTACACAATCAGCTCTCTCAAGTGAATGTCCTTCAACAGATCGAGCACATCAAAAGCTACCCGTTCGTACGCGAGCGTTTGGAGAAAAAAACGCTCCGCATTCACGGCTGGTGGTTCGATATCGCTCATGCCGATGTCTATTGCTATGAGAAAGAGCTCAACCAGTTCATCTTGATCGATGAGAAGGAAGCGATGCTCATCATGAAGAGACTTGGTGGATAGGCTTCACGTCAAAGTCGAGCATAAAATCCTCTCCCTTTTTGCGTCCCTTCAGCACAACTTCGCTCTGATCTGGAATTTTTCCCTCGAGAATCGAATTGGCAATCGGATTCACTACCTCATTCTGAACGAGTCTCTTGAGCGGACGAGCGCCGAACAGAGGATCGTAGCCCTCTTCTGCTAGATGTTTAACGACAGTCGGAGAGCAGTTGAGCTCGATGTGTCTCTCTCTCAGACGCGCCGCCACCTGTTTGAGCTGAAGTTCTACGATTTTTTCCATTTCCTCCAATTTGAGAGGAAGGAATGGGAGAATATCATCCAAACGGTTGATAAATTCGGGCCGAAAGAAAGACTTGATCACTGGATCTAGAAGCTCAAGCAAACCTTCTTTTGTTTCTGCTCTCTTTTGCAACAAAAGATCTGAGCCGAGGTTCGAGGTCATGATGAAAAGCGCATTTTTGCAATTGACTTTTCGTCCTTTGCTATCGGTGATGTGTCCCTCATCAAAGATTTGTAGCAGAATATTAAACACGTCAGGGTGGGCCTTTTCGATCTCATCGAATAGGACGACAGAATAGGGGCGTCTACGCAGAGCCTCGGTGAGCTGACCTCCCTCTTCATAACCTACGTATCCAGGTGGAGAGCCGACGAGACGAGAGACACTATGTTTCTCCATATACTCTGACATATCGAGTCGGATAACTGCGTCCTCTTTGTCAAAGAGTTGTTCAGCCAAAGCCTTAACGAGTTCGGTTTTCCCAACGCCGGTTGGCCCCACAAACAAGAAAACACCAATTGGACGGCGCGGATCATTCAGGCCCGCCCTTGAACGACGGATTGCCTCTGCAACGGCGCGAATCGCAATGGGTTGACCCACAACTCTCTCTCCCAACACTTTTTCGAGACCAAGAAGTTTCTGCGTCTCCTTTTCGAGCATCTTTTCAACGGGAATTCCCGTCCATTTGGCAACGATCTGCGCGATAAGATTTTCATCGACCTCTTCTTGCAAAAGCCGCTCTGGCAACTGGTTGAGCTTGATTTGTATCTCTTGAATCTCTTTTTGAAGAGTAGGAATCCGACTATAGCGAATCTCAGCCACTTTATTGTAATCCACTTTTCTCTCGGCATCTTCTTCACTAAAGCGCAGTTTTTCGAGTTCGTCTTTCTTCTCTTTCACTGCTTGAATTAGTTGTTTTTCCGCATTCCATTTTCCGCGAAGCTGGGCAAGACCTTCCCTCTGCTGAGAGATCATCTTTTCAACCTCTTTCACATCCTTGGATCCTTCTCGCTTTAGCGCCTCTTGCTTCACAATTAATGCAGAGAGCTCACGCTCTTTCTTTTCGATGGGAAGTGGCAAGCTTCCGATTTGCATCCGAATAAGACTTGCAGCTTCATCGACCAGGTCGATCGCTTTATCTGGAAGCCGGCGATCCGTAATATAACGCGACGATAGAAGTGCTGCAGAATGGAGGGCTCCTTCTGTGATGCGCACCCCGTGAAAAATCTCATACCGCTCTCTGAGCCCGCGTAAAATCGCAATCGTGTCTTCAACCGAAGGCTCTGAAACAAAAACCGGTTGAAATCTGCGTTCTAAAGCTGCGTCTTTCTCGATATATTTTTGATACTCATTCAACGTCGTCGCACCGATACAATGAAGTGTCCCTCTAGCGAGCGGGGGCTTAAGAAGATTTGCAGCGTCCATCGAACCTTCTGATGCACCAGCTCCCACAAGTGTATGCACCTCATCGATAAAGAGAATGATCTTTCCTTCGCTCTTCTCGATCTCTTCGAGAATCGCTTTAAGCCTCTCTTCAAACTCGCCTCGATACTTTGTTCCGGCGATAAGGCTTCCAAGATCAAGTACCATTAACTCTTTATTCTTCAGAGAATCGGGAATATCTCCTTGGATAATTCGATGAGCTAGCCCCTCAGCAATCGCTGTCTTTCCAACACCTGGTTCGCCGATTAGCATCGGGTTATTCTTTGTGCGTCTAGAAAGAACTTGAATCGTGCGGCGAATCTCTTCATCGCGGCCGATAACCGGATCGAGTTTGCCCAGTTTTGCAAGGGCGGTGAGATTTTTACAAAATTTTTCCAAGGCTTTTAAATTGCCTTCTGCTTGTGGAGAGTCCATACGTTTTGAACCTCTGATTTTTTGAATTTCTGCTTCAATCTCTTTAGAAGATTTTTTCAGGAGTCTCTTGAGCGTTCCAAAGGGCTCGTCTGGTTTTTCCCAGATCGCTAAAAAGAGATGATCACTGCTGACATACGCATCACCCCACGTCTTCGCTATTTTTTCTGCGGCATGAATAGAGTCATGGAGTTTTATAGATAGACGCGGCTCTTGGACTGCGTCTTCATAAGTCGGAAGTCTCTCGAGAGAAAGATCGATCTCTCTTGACAATTTCGAACAATCGAGGCCAACAGCTTGACAGATTGCAACAAAATATCCCTTGGAATCCCCTAAGAAAGCCTTTAAAAGGTGATTCTCAACGACCTCTACGTGCTTCCCTGCCTGAGCTAATTCTAATGCTCTCTGAAGAGCCTGAACCACCCCATCGGTGAATTGCGGAGCCATAGAATCCTCCCTTTGCAGGGACCATTTTATCTCCTCTCCGATTTAGTGAACAAGCGGCCTTGATCCTAACGATCATCTCAGACAAAATGCACTTAGAGCAAGAACAGAAAACAACATAAACTGCTCATTATTAATTTATTAAGAATTATGAAAACAAAAAAAATCCACGTCGGCAAACACACCATCCACACAGAAACCTTCGGAGACCCTTCCGCAATTCCCTGTCTTCTGATTGCAGGTGCGATGGCATCCGCTCGACTTTGGACCGATCGTTTTTGCCAGCTACTCGTCGAAAAGGGTTTTTTTGTGATCCGTTATGACCATCGCGACATCGGAGAGTCTTCCGGTGTTGATTGGCAAAAAGCGCGCTATACGCTGTCAGACCTTGGAAAGGATGCCATCGGCATCCTTGATGCCTGTGACATTAAACGCGCGCACATCGTCGGTCACTCGATGGGAGGTTACGTCTCGCAAAGAGTTGCTATTGAATTTCCCGAGCGTGTTCTTTCTCTGACTATCATTTCTGCAGGACCGATTGGCGCTACGATCGAAACTGATCTCCCGTTAACTGCTGAGGAAAAAGCGATCCTCGATCAAACCTGGAAAGTTCTCCTTGGGAGAAGAGATGGCCCTTCATTGGAGGCAACTATCCAAAACTTTTTGCCAGTGTGGCAGTACCTCAACGGAAGATTTCCTCTGGATATCGAGATGACAAAAACATACACGCGAGATCTACTCACCCGGTCCCACCATTCGATTCGTATGGGTGGCAATCACGAGTTGCTGATGCAAAATCTAGAGATCGAAAAATATCGAGATATTCTTCAAAAGATCAGCGTGCCCACTCTCATCATTCATGGCGAGGATGACAATCTAGCGCTTCCACGCAACGCACGCGCACTCGCGCATGCGATCCCCAATAATAATCTGATCATGATCCCCAAAATGGGGCACATGTTCTTCGATCCCGAGCTTGAAACAAAAATTGTAGAGCTCTGTCTAAATTACAGCTTGATTCCTTCTCGCAAATAGGAATCTAAAGTTAGGATTTCACCATCGATCTTTAATTCCTTCATTCCAGCTTGTAGCGCTCGCTTCTCTCGCTCACCCGTCAATGGATCTTGCATATCCCAGACAACCTGGAAAAACTTTTTGTGTCCGCGTGGTGTTTGTGCCAGAAAATCGATCTCATACCTCTCAGAGGTTAGATAGTAATTTACTTGGCATCCAAGACGTTTCAAATCCAAATAGACAACATTCTCAAAAAGTCTTCCAAGATCTCCTTCATAATCCAAAGTTAACGCCCTTACCAGACCCGGATCTATGGCATATAATTTCTTGGGATTAGCGTGAGTTTTTCGAATGGACTTATCATAAACAGCAATCGGAAAAGCTAAATAAGCATCTTCAATATGATCCGCATATTCATAAAGAATATCCTTCCCAATCTGATATCCTTGACTTTTTGAGTCGTTGTAGAATTTATTCACAGCAAATGGTCTTGCCACATTGTGAATCATCGTCAAAATCATATACTTGATCAGAGATGGATGTTTAACATGGTGCCTTTCGATGATATCTCTATAAATTACAACATCGAGATACTCTTGCAAGGTTTTTTGTCTGACATCGGGATTAAATGTTGCAACCTCTGGAAACCCGCCCTCAGTAAGATAATGATGAAACAACTGCCCGAGTCTATCTCGAGTTTTTTGATCATAAAGATCGCGATCAATTGAAACGCTTTTGGCTGCTGCAAATTCCTGAAAACTGTACGGCCAGATCTCGATTGCAAGAGATCTCCCTCGCAAACTTGTTGCGATCTCTTTGCTAAGCAGTTTTGCTGATGATCCCGTCAAAAAAATTTCCGCCTTCTTGGTATCATGTAAACGTCGAACAACTAAAGGCCAGTTGTCGACATTTTGAATTTCGTCAAAGAAAAGATAACATTTTCTGTCATGATTCTCTGGATACAATGCGTAAAAGGCATCGACCAGTTTCGCTAGTTTCTGCTCGGAAAGAGGCAAAAGACGATCATCTTCAAAGTTGAGATACAAAATGGCCGTTCTATCCACCCCGTCTTCCAGCAATTTTAGAATCTGTTGGTAGAGGAAGTAAGTTTTGCCCGCGCGGCGCATTCCTATTGCAACTTTGATCTTATTCGGAGCATCTGGAAATTGTTTGTCTCTTGTTACAATCTCTCTAAGACGCTCTAATTTGTCGCGAAATTCTCCCAATAAAATTTCCAGCTGCAGTCGTTCGTCCATTTTAATTTCCTCCTTTCAAGGATAGATCCGTTCGCATCCATCCTTCGTTTAAGGAAATGATAACAGACTTTTGTCACTGAAACAATGATAGAATTTAAATTCTTTCATAAACACCTTATTATAAAAGAGATAACCATCTATTACACCCTGATTGAAGACTCCACTTTCACCGGGAAGTTCACCGAATTGGCAATAAAGCATTTTTTGTGTGCTTCATGGTGGAGCTTTTCAGCGTCGGCAATGCGCGATGCATCTGTAATGACAATTGAGGGTCTCATCGTTGCCTCTTTAAAACACCCCGAGCCGGTAGGTTCAACAATCATCTCTCCCGTGGGCCTGTCGACATACTCGGTGACGATGATCTTCTGCTCTGAGCAGAGGTGTAGATACCAGAGCATATGGCATGCGCTGAGTGATGCGAGGAGGAGCTCTTCGGGATTCCAACGCTTCGGATCGCCCTTAAATTTGGGATCGGAAGACCCAACAAGGTCTGGTTTGCCAGGAGCAGTTACAACATGCGACCGTTCGTAACTGCGATAATCTTTTGTCCCCTGACCTGTATTGCCTGTCCAGGTCACCGCGAGTTCGTAATGAAATGCATTTGCCATGAGTCGCCTCCTTGAAAACCCTGATTCTACAGTTTCTCTGTATTTTCAATCGACCAGGTGAAGAGGTTCATCTAGAAAAATTTTGACGCCGTGCGTACAATGCCAGAATTAAATGTCTGGTACCCTGCTGGACAAATGGAGCATTTATGAAACGAATTATAGCACTCCTTCTTCTTCTGCCGATTCTTTGTCTTGGAAAGGCGGCAGACCATCCGTTTGATTACAATTTACGCATGCATTCTATTCCAGGAAATAGCGGGCGCACGATGGTCTGTATGCACGGCTATGGAGGGAACTACCGGATCGCCAAAATGTTAAAAGATCTCCATGTCACCGATGCAACGCTCGTGAGTTTTAATTTTCCCGATCATGGAATCCGCGAATGGCGTGACGATTTTGAAAAAGCAGCCTTCGGAACCATCAAAGAGATCCTTCCCGCTCTCTACGTGATCAAAAAACATGTTGTCGATGAGGGGCTTGAAGCGATCGATCTCTACGGCTTTTCTGCTGGTGGCGGCGCACTGGTCAACCTGCTTGCCGCACTCAACACATCCAAATTTGATACTGAACTGAAAAAAATCGGCATTGAGAGCAAAGAGAAAGCGCAGATGGTAAAAGCTATTCAAAAAGGAATTGTCATTCTCGATACTCCTCTTAAATCTCTTGAGGAGATTATCGCTTTTAGAGGAAACTCTCCGCAACTCGATCTCGTCGCAAAGAACTACCAAGCAAACCAGCTGCGCCCGATCGATTCATTAGAACTTTTACAGGGACTATCCTTGAATGTCATCGTCCACTTTCAAGAGCGAGATGAGATGCTTTACAATCGCGACGATGCCATTTATCTCGAAAGGCTTCAAAAAGCAAATGCCCAGGGCAAAACATCTGTTGTTATCGCAAATGACGGAGGGCACAATGCTCCGCATTTTTCGCTTTGGAAGTGCTACTCTCAGATCGTGCGAGGAGATTTTCCTGTGACATACGTCAAAGAAAAACAGATGAAAAGACTTGTGATTGGCATCCCCATCCGCACATCAAACGAGAACGGCCGTTTCCAAAAGGATGTCTCTCCATTATGGGATAGATTTTTCCGCGAAAAAATTGCCGACAAAATCCCCAACAAAACAGGCCAAAGTCCCATTGCCGTGTACACCGATTACGAGGGCGACTACACACAACCCTTCACCTACATCCTCGGCTACGAGGTCTTTAGTCTGAAAGAGATCCCCGAAGGAATGCGTGGAGTGGAAATCTCCCCATCTCCCTATGCCGTTTTTACTGCCAAGGGAGAGTTCCCCAAATCGATGGTACAGACCTGGCAGACAGTATGGAAATCTGATCTCCCGCGTTCGTACACCACCGATTTCGAAATCTACCCTTCCGATTTCAACCCACAAAAAAAACCCGAAGTGAGAATTTATATCGGGCTGGAGAGATAAGTGAAGGAGGATGACCTTGCAAGAGAGATCGCCAAACGACGCACCTTTGCTATCATCAGCCACCCTGATGCTGGTAAAACAACGCTAACAGAGAAGCTCCTCCTCTATTCAGGAATGATCCATACAGCCGGAATGGTCCGCGGGCGAAAAGGAAGGAAGATGGCCGCTTCCGACTGGATGTCCATGGAACAAGAGCGTGGGATCTCGATCACCGCATCTGCAATGCAGTTTGTTTACAAAGATGTCGTGATCAATATTCTCGACACCCCTGGTCACGAGGATTTTTCTGAAGATACTTATCGCACCCTAACCGCAGCCGATTGCGCCATCATGGTGATCGACGCAGCAAAGGGCGTAGAGAAGCAGACGAGAAAACTCTTCGAAGTGTGCCGTCTGCGCAACATTCCGATTCTCACCGTGATCAACAAGATGGATATGCCGGGTCGTGAGCCTCTAGATCTCATGGATGAGCTCGAAAACATTCTGCAAATCCAATCTTCCGCATACAATTGGCCCATTGGCACCGCAAAGCAGTTTTGTGGCGTCTACGACCGCATCAACAAGGAGTGCCTCCTCTTTACCAAAGCAGGAACTGGAGGAGCACATCAAGCCCTCGTCTCACGTACAGACTTAAACGATCAGAAGCTTCTCGAACTCATCGGTAAAGATGAGGCCGATAAGCTTAAACAAGAGCTCGAGCTTCTCGACAGCGCAGGCAACTCCTTCGACAAAGAGGCCTTTTTAGCGGGCCAGATCACTCCCGTATTTTTCGCGTCAGCATTGACAAATTTCGGAATCGAACCCTTCTTTGATGCCTTCATCCACCTCGCCCCCGCGCCACAGCCTCGTGTTGCAGATGGATGGAACGGAGAAGAAATTGTGATCGACCCTGTCAAAACCCCTTTTAGCGGCTACGTATTTAAGATCCAGTCCAACATGAATAAAAAACATCGCGACAGCCTGGCTTTTTTGCGCATCTGCTCTGGAAAATTTGAACGGGATATGATGGTCAAGCACCATCGACTCAAACGCGATGTCAAGCTCGCACACCCCCACAGCATGTTCTCTGGTGAACGAACCGTCCTCGAAGAGGCGTATGCAGGAGATGTGATCGGCGTGATCAACTCTGGCCTCTTTTTCATCGGAGACACCCTCTCAATAACCGGAGGATTTAACTTTAAACCTCTTCCTCAGTTTCAACCGGAAATTTTTGCTAAAATCTCCCCAAGAGACGTGAGCAAAAGAAAATCCTTCGATAAAGGAATGAAACAGCTTTCTGAAGAAGGAACCATCCAGATCCTACGCCCGTTTAGCGATAGCGGCGGCGATCTCATCTATGCCGTAGTAGGGCAGCTCCAATTTGAAGTGATGCAGTACCGCCTCCTCGATGAGTATAACGTCGAAACGCAGATCACGCCTCTACCCTACAAATGCAGCTCGTGGATTAAGGGCGATATGAGCACATTCCAAAAATCTACGGGCTCGATCCTCGTGAAAGATGCCTATGATCACCCCATGGTTTTATTCAGCTCCCCATGGGAAAAGCAGTACTCAATGAAACAAAACCCCAATCATCAATTCTCAGATTTGCGCTCTCAATAACTATGCTTCTATATTGGACAAAAAAAGAGATAGACATGTCGGGTGACATGGCACTTCGTGTCCGCGTCCCCACTGCTTCGCACAGTTGGAGTGCCACCGGCACTCCAACTGGTCTCCGCAGCCCCCTTGAGCTGCACCTGGCTTTGAAGAACATGCGCGTTTTGCAGAACGCGCATTATCGCGTACTCGGAAGCGAGGTGTGCCAAGCACTACCTCGCGACGCCTTCGGCGTTCCTGCGCCACGATTCTTCTGTGCCATCTGCAGCCGTCGGCTGCTCGCGCGCTCGTCTCCCCGCTGGACTAACGTCTCAAAGCGGGGACCCCTTTCTCGCGTCGTCTCGCAGGACCAAGTTAAGAATGTGAAGGCTGTGTTTAAAAATATACCCTGTCACTGCGACATGACACGGAAGAGGCTCCACGACGAAGGAGTGGAGAGGGAGTGCTTGTTGCAGCCGATCGACTCAGATCGCACAGAAAAATTCCACCGCAGGAGAGCGGAGCGCGCGGGGCTGTGTTATACACGCCCCGTCTCCGAGGACGGGATTTTTCAAAGCGAGGTGAGGCGCAAGGGGGTCGCAGGGGGTTGCGAGAGAGTCACGCAGTGCGCACCTCAACCCCCGACATGTCTATTCATCCCCTTTTTTCTATCGTTTCTAAAAGTTCCCAGCACTGAGTAAAAATGTCGCAGCTTATCTTTGACAATCTCGTTGTGGATGTCGTCCGCAAAGCCATCAAGAATCTCCACTTGAGGATCTTTCCTTCAGAGGGACGCGTGCGCGTGACCGTCCCCTTCTTTGTGAGTGAAACACTCATCCGTCGAAGACTTGCGCATAAGATGCCCTGGATCAAACGCAAGCTCGCACAATTTGCAGATACACCTCGACCCCTTCCTCAAATGATGGTCTCAGGAGAAACCCACTATTTCCTAGGTAAGCCCTTCACCCTACAACTCGTTGAACACCCTAGCTTACGGCCAACCGTCTTGCGTGACGAGGCCCAGATAAACCTCTATGCCCGACCGGCAAGCGACATCAACGAACGCAAAAAGACCCTAGAACTCTGGTACCGCAAGGAGTTCCAGGCTCTACTCCCCTCTCTCTTAGAAAAGTGGGAGCCTATTGTTGGCGTAAAAATCGCCCGCTGCACCGTTAAAAAAATGAATACGCGTTGGGGTTCCTGCAGCATCCAATCAAGACGCATCTCCCTCAATCTAGAACTCGTGAAAAAGCCGCTAGAGTGTCTCGAGTATGTCCTGGTCCATGAGCTGGTTCATTTGCATGAACGGCTCCATAACAAGCGCTTCTGGGCCCTTATGGATCAATTTATGCCTTCCTGGCGTAATCATCGGGCAATATTAAACCAATCTCAAACAGAGGAAATCTGCAATTAACAAAAAAATATATAAAAAAAATATTATTCTTATAATTTAAAAAATTAAGTTTATAAAAATACAAAGATTAAATAATTGAGCGTTGATTTTTAAGGGAAAACCTCATAATATTTTTCCTAAACAAGACTAAAATGAGAGTTTTATGACAAACCCCATTACCTGCTGCTCTAGCGATGCAATATCCGTCCTAAATGCGTGGAGAAATGACGCATCCAGCCGCACCGTCCTGGTTGGAAAAAGTGTTGTCACAGAGCTAGGTCTTGCTCTTCTCGCTACAACTGCCCTTGTCGAAACCGTTGCCTGGGCCGCCTTCACTGCACTGTCGATCCTTGTTCTTCCTTGTGACACCGAACCATTTAAATTTTTTGCAAGCCTCGTTGCCAGCAGCGCATTTACCACTCTCTGGGCCCTCACAAGCGTTTTGTTCTTTAATATATTCGCAAGACGTCTCGATACAAGCGAATCCGATGCGAGAGGTTCAGCGCTTCGAATGCTTTGCTGTGGGGAAGAAGAAAGGGCGGCTCCCGCACCGGTAAATCCTCGTCAGATAAATCCCGGTCAGAACGCTCGTCCTGCCGTCTCTACTCCAAACCCTGCGGCTGATGTGATTGTTGAAGTTGTAAAGAGTTTCTCCCTTGAAACGAGAACACTCTTTGAAGAGTGGGAGTCTGCCGTGCTCCATTTAATGCTTGCGAAAGTCGCGTATACTTATGCTTTTGGTACAAAAAAGAAAGAGGCTATCCCTGCATTTTTCACTGCCCAAACAAAAGAAGGAATTCAACAGCTGCGAGCAATGAGCCCTTCTAGCAACGCGTTAGAAACCATCGAAGCACAATTCCAATGTTGGGACCTTACCCTTGCAACTGCTACAAATCCTTCTGAAGCGGACACTTTGAAAATACCCGATAAAGCAACACAGGATCTATTTACTAAAATAAGAAACACTGGCGCTTATGAACTTCAAAGCGCGTTTTCAAAAACAGATACAGGTGAAGCTATTAGGCGGCTTACCACTCCCTAAAGATTCACTTCATATCAAACAAAAGCACTCTAGTATTTGAAAGCGCTTCGAGCTGAATCGCTGTGCCGGGCTCAATGGCGACGCCATCGCCGGCATGAAGAGCATCCGTATTCAACTTCAGATCCCCTTCGAGAACTTGCAACCAAGCGTATCGGTTAAGGGCGAGTTTTTTCTCTGCGCGTTTTCCTTTCTCTAAGGTGATGAGTGAGAGCTCGACATCCTGGTGAATTTTCAGGGATTTGTCTCTTCCCGTTTTCGAAGCAATCACCGCCCATTTGTTAAGGGAGTCGGGTAATTGTGTCTGCTGATAATGCGGGGCAACCCCCTCTGTGTCGGGTTCTATCCAGATCTGGTAAAAGTGAGCGAGTTTCGATGAGGGGTTGTATTCGCTGTGCGTGACTCCCGTCCCCGCGCTCATGAGTTGAATCTCCCCCGGGCGGATTGTGGAGGCATTTCCCATGCTATCTTTGTGTGCGAGCTCCCCTTCCAGAACGAGACTCAAAATCTCCATGTTATCATGATGATGCGTGGGAAATCCCTGTCCCGGCGCAACACGATCCTCATTGATGACTCTAAGAGCGCGAAACCCCATGAAATCGGGATCGTAATAACTGCCGAAGGAGAAGGTGTGAATGGTTTTCAGCCATCCATGATCGAGATGCTTGCGCTCGCCACTTTTGCGGATTTTGTATGCCATGTGTGCAAGTTAACAGATTTTCCGCGCTCAAAACAAGAGATTACAAAATCTTTCTAACAAGCAGCTCCGGACGCACCCTCGGATAGACGCTGGGGATTTTGCGAGCAAGTTTGTAAAGCTTTGCTGCGCTATAGATGAGAACCGGAGAGCAGGCTCCTACAACTGCCGTTGTCACCATTTTAAGCGCGCCTTCAGGTGCTCCCAAAAAAAAAGGAAAAGTCAATGTCACAAAATACAACGACACGCCAAGCATCGTGCGAAAGCGGGGGATCTCCTTAAGAGCGTGATTGATCTCCTGCGCTTCTACCAAAACAATGGAATCTCCATACCCTTTTCGCAAAGCCTCTTGCTCGAATGCGATATTCCGAATCATTGCCCCTTGCAGATCTTCAGCACGATGCGGGCATAGGGCAACTTGCCACTTTGAGACTGAGGATACTGTTGAGATCCTTGTTGCCATAATTACCCTGTTTTTGATCACAAATTCTACAAACAACCCTGGAAGGAGTCAATTCGAACCCTAAGAGATTGTTAAGGTTCTATTTCTCGTTGCATCTTCTCCCCTTTATCGGTGATAATTCCCCACTATGAACCTCCCTAAAAGAACACTCTCTGTTTTTATGCTCGCGATGATCAACGTCGCAGCGGTAAGCAGCGTCCGAAACTGGCCTACCATTGCTGAGTATGGCGTTTCTTCACTCTTTTTCTTTGGCTTGGCGGCGCTTCTCTTTTTTGTACCAGTCTCAATGGTTGCGGCAGAACTCGCAACAGGCTGGCCAAAAACAGGCGGGGTCTTCGAATGGGTAAAGGAAGCGTTCGGACACCGTACAGGTTTTTTGGCAGTTTGGCTTCTCTGGGCGGAAAATGTGATCTACTACCCCACGCTCCTCTCCTTCATTGCCGGAACGCTCGCTTATGTCCTTAACCCATCGCTTGCGAGTAATGCGTTGTATACATTTGCAACTGTCATCGGAATTTTTTGGCTCACGACTCTCGCCAATCTTCTAGGCATGCGCGCTTCGGGGTGGATCAGTACATTCGGCGTCATCGGAGGATTGATCATTCCTGGCGGCCTGATCATCATTTTAGGGATGGTCTGGTATTTTACTGGGCAGCCAATCCAACTCACGATGAGCTGGGATGCCCTAATCCCCGACATGAGCTCACCAAAGCAGCTCGTGCTCTTTTCAGGCGTGCTCGTGGCTCTGGCAGGAATTGAGATGTCTGGCGTTCATGCGCGCGACGTACAAAATCCGCAAAAGAATTTTCCACGCGCGATTCTCCTTTCGGCTCTTCTCATTTTCGGGTTTTATGTGTTAGGAGTTCTTGCGGTTGCCTTTGTGATTCCCCAGCATGAGATCAGTCTTGTTGCCGGATCCATCCAGGCCTTCTCCTTTTTTGTAAATGCGTACGGACTTAAAGAGATCACGGCGCTCATTGCCATCATGCTCGCTGTGGGTGCATTTGGAACGCTCAGCACCTGGATTGCAGGGCCTAGCAAGGGTCTTCTCGGTGCCGCTCAGAGCGGGGACCTCCCTCCATTCTTCCGCAAACTCAATCGCCATGGGATGCCCGTCTCTCTCCTCATCACCCAGGGCGTCATCGTGACACTTTTTTCTGTGATCTTTTTGATTATGCCAACGGTGAGCGCTGCCTACTGGATTTTGAATGCCATGGTTGCACAGCTCTACCTCATCATGTACATCCTCCTATTCGCAGCTGCCATTAAACTGCGCTACAAACGACCTGATGTTCCGCGAAGCTATAAAATTCCCGGCGGCAAATTGGGCATCTGGTCTGTTGCGGGTTTGGGAATTCTCGGGTGTTTCTCCACATTTTTGATAGGCTTCTTTCCTCCGGCTCAATTGGAGACAGGAAGCACCCTATTCTACGTGTTATTTCTTCTCCTCGGCATTCTCATCGCGTGTGGAGCTCCCTCGATCATCCTGCTCTTTAAAAAACCTCACTGGTCTCACCCGTTAAGCCATGAAAAATGATCCCTCTCCATCACCTTTTACAGACGAGGGCTATGAAAGAGCAATCTTTGCAGGCGGTTGCTTTTGGGGCGTTGAACATCTCATGAAAAGCGAAAAAGGGGTCATCAAAACAACCGTTGGCTATACGGGAGGCCATCTCGCCAATCCCACCTACGAAGAGGTGTGCAGGGGAAATACCGGGCATGCCGAAGCAATCGAAGTGATTTTTGACCCCTCTATCACCACCTACAAAACCCTTGCAAAGCTCTTTTTCGAAATTCACGACCCTACGCAGAAAAACCGACAAGGACCTGATATCGGCAGCCAGTACCGTTCCGCGATCTTCTATCTTAACGAACAGCAGAAAGAGACCGCCGAACTTTTAATCAACCTGCTCAGAGAACATGGAGAGGAGGTCGCAACAGAGCTTCATCCGGCGGGTCCTTTTTACCCCGCAGAAAAATATCATCAACTCTACTACGACAAGACGGGCAAGCAGCCCTATTGCCATCGCCGCGTAAAGCGTTTTTAATGCGCGATTTTAGAAACGAGAGGAAAGAGGGGATGAATAGACATGTCGGGTGACTCGGCACTTTGTGTCCTCGTCCCCTGCGACCCCTTTGCGCCTCACCTCGCTTTGAAAAATCCCGTCCTCGGAGGCGGGGTGTGCAAAGCACTACCCCGCCCGCTCCGCTCTCCTGCGGTGGGATTTTTCTGCGCGATCTGAGTCGTCGGGCTGCATCAAGCTCTCCCTCCCCTTCCCCTTGCGGGGCGGGGCCCCTTCCGAGTCATGATGCAGAAACGAAAATTCTTTCCCCCGTACTGCGAGATGACTGCGACTACAACCAGAAGGGCCCAAAGGCTCTTCGGGTTCGGAGCAGAGACTACAGAGCAGCCGATGGCTTCAAGCCGCAATGAGAAATCGAAGCACAGGAGAGCCGAAGGCGGGCGGGGTTGTGTTATACACACCCCGCCTCCGAGCACTCGATTTGTCGCAGCGGATTGAAGCTCAGGGGGGCCGAAGGTGGGCTGCGAAGACGAGCCGAAGTGCCAGTGGCATTTCGGCCTGCTAGCAGGGTTTCAGAGCGGGTACGCAGTGCTCTCCTGGGTCCCCCGACTTGTGTGTCTCTCTTTTTTTTTGTCCAGTACAGAGATTAGATTTAGAAAATCAATGAGCGGTGTTATTGCCGCAGAGGATTGCGTAATCGGGATCAGCGATTGTGCTGTTGACCAGTGAGTATGTGCTAGGATCCGTTCCTAGTCTTTTGTAGACCATGACAAGATCCCCTTTTTTCCAGCCCCACCAGGCGACGAAGTCAAAAATGCTTTTTTCCCAATGGGAGCCATCACTGAGCGTGATGTAAGAACTGCCGATCTCTTCAATCACCAGCTCGACAGAAAGATTCCCTGAGGGTTGATAGGCAACGAGAACCTCTTCCAGCGTCCGCAGGTTGTGCAAAAAAAAGATTCTGCGTGTGCCATTTGCCCCAACTTCTATCCATCGTAGAGAGACCTCATCATTCGGCTTCCATGTATCTTCAAGCGGGCGATTCTCGTCAAAATAACTCCGTTCGCGCTTCCAGAGAGATCCATTTTGCAGCCTGATCGCATCCTCGCCTGCTACAATCTCCGATACGAAGTGTCGGTAACGAGGTGTTTCAGGCAGATGGCAGCGCTGAGCCACCACCAGCATCCCACTTCCAAGTAGATCTAGATTGAACAGCTGACATTTGCCTTCTCGGCAAGAAACATCTACTTTTTGCCCCTTTTCCCACCTGTACGCGCTCCAGCTATTCCACCAGTCCACCTCCCAGATTGTCCCATCGTCGAGCGCAAGAAAACTCCCACGCACATCAACGGCACTCACATGCGACGCCGCCTCAAGGACACCAAACAGACAGGAAAAAACAAAAATAAAAAATGTCATGTCACGAATCTACGCCACTGGCCCCATTTTGAGCACGTTTTCCACACGTTATCTAAGCTTGACAAATAGGTCTGATTCGGGAACCCTTAGCCATAAGCGAACCAAAACATGGTTTTAATTATGGAATTAGAATTAAAAAGAATACATTTTAATAAAGATGCATCTAGAGATTTTATTTCTGTATTAAAAGAAAGGGTTAACAACTACTTCAAAACTGAGAAGCTTTCAGCGCGCGGGAATGTCGCCATGGCCCTGAAATCGGTCTTTCTCGTTAGCGTTGTAGCGCTTACCTATGCTTTCATCCTCAAGGGATTTGGTGGTGGCTGGGGAGTCCTTGGTCTTTACGCTTTTCTAGGCTTCTGTATATCCATTTGTGCGATGAATATCGCCCATGATGCTCTTCACGGCGCCTACGTGTCGCGTTCGCCCGGAAACCGCATTCTAGGATTTGTGATGGATCTCTTCGGAGGAAGTTCTTTTTATTGGAAAAAAGAGCACACAGTAGACCACCACACCTTTACCAACATCGCAGAGCATGATGGAGACTTAAACGCTCCTTTTGTTCTTAGACTCTGCCCCAAAGCGCCACGCTACTCTTTTCACCGCTTTCAACACTGGTACGCCCCCCTACTCTATAGCCTTAAACTTTTTCATTGGGCCTATTTTTCTGACATGAAAAGAATCTACAAGATCTTCACGAGTAAGGACCCCAATTTTTTAAAGCCGCCAAAGGGTGAAGTCTTCCTGATGATCGCGTTTAAACTCCTACACATCTTCCTATTTCTTGGGCTTCCTATTCTTTGCTTACCCTTTCCCTGGTGGCAAGTGACCCTCTCCTATTTTGCTTTTCTTATGGGTGCCGGCGTTACGATGACGACTGTTTTCCAGCTCGCCCATATCGTGGAAAATGTCGCCTTTCCTCTTCCAGATACTGAAGGAAAAATAGAGAATAGTTTCGCCACGCATCAGCTCGCAACAACCTCAAATTTCGCCACAAAAAGCAAACTGGTCGCTTTCCTCTTTGGAGGATTGAACTTTCAAGTTGAACACCATCTCTTCCCTCACATTTGCCACACCCACCTCTACAAAATCGCTCCGATTGTCGAAGCAACGGCAAAAGAGTTTGGTATCCCCTACTACAAAAACCCCACCCTCTTCTCGGCAATTCGCTCCCACTTCAGAACCTTAAAAAGATTTGGCGCAGGAGACACTGTCGTCTGCTGTAAAGAAGAGAGGGTTTAGAGTTACTTCTTTCGCTTAGGAATTTTTGCACCAGCTTTACGAGCCTGGCTGAGAGCAATCGCAACGGCTTGCTTTTGCGATTTTCCGGCGCGCATCTCTCTGCGAATGTTCGTAGAAATGCCAGATTTGGTTTTGGCTTTTCGACCTTTAACGAGCGGCACGATCCTTACGCTCCTGCAATGATGCCGACAATCCCAATCAAGATGAGATAAATCGCCACGATAAAGTTGAGGATCGCAGGAAAGATCAGAATCATGATTCCTGCAACGAGTGCCATAATCGGATGAATGAGTGGATTCATTTTGAATCTCCTTTTTCTCTCCTCTTAACCACTCCCTTTTTTATTATCAAAATATTTTTTGACTCGACATTAAAAAAAATTGATCTGCTAGGCTCCGGCGTATGGACAAGCACGAAGTCGCACGCATTCTCGATGAAATTGGAGTTCTCCTCTCCCTAAAAAATGAGAACCCCTTCCGAATCCGTGCCTATCACAACGCTGCGCGCGCTGTTGAAAATCTCGATGAAGATCTCGAACTTCTCGTACGAGAAGAACGCCTAGAAGATGTTCCCGGTATTGGTGCGCATACTGCCGAGAAGATCGCAACGTTAGTCGCAACTGGCAAACTCCCCTACTACGAGAAACTAAAAAAGTCGATCCCTTCTGGTCTTCTCGAACTGCTCAAAGTGCCGGGCCTCGGTGCCAAAAAAGTGCAGATCCTCCACCAAAAACTGAAAATCAAAACCACGCAAGATCTGATCGATGCCTGCAAAAAAGGACGGGTTGCAAAACTTGCTGGTTTTGGAGAGAAGACTCAAGAAAAAATCCTCAACGGAATTACACAGATCAACCGTTATGGCAAAAGAGTTCTCTTCTGGGACGCGATGCAAGCTGCGAAATTTATCCTGGAGGGGCTCTCAAAATTAAAAGCCGTCGAAAAGGTGGAGCTCGCTGGAAGTCTACGCCGCAAACTGGAAACCATTGGGGATCTCGATTTTCTCGTTGCAACTGAGTCGCCCAAGGCCGTGATCGACTGGTTCGTAACGCAACACTGGGTCTCCTCGGTGATCTCCAAGGGCCCTTCAAAAGCTTCTATCCGCCTCAGCAAAAGTGGACAACAGGTGGATCTTCGCGTCATCTCCGAAGAGCAATTTCCTTTTGCGCTGATGTATTTCACGGGTTCGAAAGAGCATAACATCCATATGCGCCAACGCACGCTCGCAAAAGGCTTTAGTCTGAGCGAATATGGTTTTGAACCTACTGGAAAAAAAACGGCGCTTAAACTTCCCAAAAAACTCTCCTCCGAAGAGGAGATCTTTAAGTTTTTAGGACTCGATTACATTCCACCAGAACTGCGGGAAGACATGGGTGAGATCGACGCCGCAGAAAAAAATAAGCTCCCCACGCTCGTTGAAGAGAAAGATATTCGCGGAGTTTTTCACTCCCATACAACAGATTCAGATGGCCATAACACACTCGAAGAGATGGTGCGTGGAGCGCAGGAACTCGGATGGGAGTATATCGGCATCGCCGACCACTCCAAATCGAGCTACCAAGCAAATGGCATGGATGAGAAGCGCCTTTTAGCTCAAGCGGAACGGATTCAAAAACTCAACCGATCGAAAAAATTCTCCACACACATCTTTGCTGGAGTCGAGTGTGATATTTTGACAAATGGCTCTCTCGATTTTCCCAACTCGATTTTAAAAGAGCTCGACTATGTGATCGTCGCGATCCACCGCTCCTTTCAACTCGATGAGAAAAAAATGACCGCGCGTCTCATCAAAGCAATCGAAAATCCCTATACGACCATGGTGGCCCATCCCACCGGTCGGCTTCTGCTGCGCAGAGAACCCTATACGATCAACATTCCGAAAATTATTGATGCAGCAATTGCAAATGGAAAAATCATCGAACTCAACGCCCAGCCGATGCGTCTCGATATGGATTGGCGTCACTGGCATAAGGCAAAAGAGAAGGGGCTAAAATGCAGCATCAACCCCGATGCGCACAGTGTGCATGATCTGCAATATTTCCGTGCGGGGATCAACTGCGCACGCAAAGGATGGCTCGAAAAGCGAGACGTGATCAATACACTCACTCTTGCAAAGATGACAGCGCTTCTAAAAAAATAATCTAAATCTGGCATACTCCCCTTCTTATGGGAAAAGGCCAGATTGTCAAACTGAGACCTCCAAAGATCACGCCTGAGACAATCTCTCAAAAGATCATCTCGACAAGACCGATGCGTGACGGAAAATTTAATATTTCCGTGAATGAACGTGCCAGAAAAACGCTGGTCCATTGTTATGGCCATGGCGGATCTGGTTGGGCAACACTTTTTGGATCTATTGAAAGAGCAATCGAGCTCTTTGAAACGAGAGGTCCTGATAAGAGATCCCCCATCCACGTTGTAGGATCTGGCTGCATGGGGCTCACTTCTGCTATCGAGCTCGCACGTCGAGGCTACAAGGTGGCGAAAATCACGACGAAAAGTCTATTCGATATTCCTTTCTGGGATGCAGGAGGATATTTTGCCATTGTCTCAGTTAAAACCTCCACCGAGGAGCAGCTCCATCTCAACGAGCTCGGCATGCGCTCATTTCTCGTGTACAAACAGATCGAAGAGGGAAAACATCCCTATCTCTCATCAAAAGCAGTACGCAATATACCCGTTTACTGCCATGCCCACACGGAAGCGGGAATTGAAGATTTAGAGGTGCGCGGGTTAATTCCCTCGCGAAAAGAGGTCACACTCGACTTTGGAAATGGCGTCCTGCATCCAGACTACCTGAAATATATGACCTACTACATGAACGTCACCGAACTCATGAAACAGTTGCGGAAAGAGGTGAAAAGGCTGAAGATCCCGATCGAAATCCGTGAATTACATACGTTCGACGAACTGCAAGAGGAGAACATTTTTAATTGCACGGGTCTTGGAAGTAGAACATTAAACAAAGACGCGTCTCTTATCCCCGTACGTGGCCACCTGATCACGCTCAATAGCGCAGCGGGGGTGGGTCACATGGATTACATGATTTACACTTCCGTTTTGCAAGAGGGAAAAGAGGAATATATCTACCTCTTCCCAAAAGATTTCACTGTGAGCACAACTCATCAACAAGGAGTAGCTTGCATGGGTGTTTTAGGAGGAACTTTTATCCAGAATGTAGACAGGTTATCTGCGAAAGAAGAACGAGAACTCGACCAGCAAGAGTTCCGACGCATGCTCGACCGTCACAGCCTCTTTTTCCAAGGCCGCCCGTATTAACGATAGACAATCTCTAAAAGGCAGGAGAAAAAAGAATCGTTCCCGCTTTCACCCTCTCTCGTAATCGGTGCGCGCCTTTCTTAACCCGTGCGATGGCGCGTGTGTAGAAGTATCCATTTTCAACTTCCACTAACCGCTTTCTCACCTCGGGGTAAGCATCTAATAAAACAGGGTAGTATCTTAACCGCTTTTTGATCTTCTTCCACGATTCTGCGACAAGATGCTCGTACTCTCCATTTGGATGAGCGGCGAGATAAGCGTTGAGATAACCGAGGCGAAGATCGAGGATGAGCTCTCTTGCTGCTGCTCGAGCTTCTAAAAGCATCTCCTCATCGTATCGTCGATCGACAGTAGCTAGAAGCAGCATGGCTGCAGTAGCAGCGCCGGTGGCCCCTGCAAAAGGACAGTTTCCCACCGTCTGCTTTGAAGAGAGCGAGAGTTTCTCTACTGCCTTGCAAAATGCATCTTGAGAGCAGACGAGCTCCGTTAAAAGCGTCTGATAGAAAAACTTCTTGCCAACGTCAGAATTTGACTGATTGGAGTCCACAATCCTTTTCAACAGATCTGGTGTAACCTTCGATAGATCGATTTTGTATAACTCCACAGTCCGCCCACGATATCCATCACCGCGGTTGCAAATTGCGATATATCCCTTATAGAACACAAGCGCAAGATGGTGCCCCTTCCATCCCGACTGCAAAACAACCAGTTTTTCTTTCTTGATCGCTTTTGCATCTCCTTCGATATCAATGGGCAGCTTGGAAGCTTTATGAAAGGCTTTTACAAGTGCATTTTTGTCGACTAGATCATCGAGATCGCCCCCCTCGATCTGGTTCGCGATGTCTCGATAAAAAATCGAGTTGTACCAACCTTCGAAGGGAATCTCGCTATCTTTATGATTTTCAATGTGGTTCGCAAGTGCTAATCTTTTCGCGGCAACCCACTGCACATCCTCGAGAGTATTAAATTTGCTTTCATACTCGGGGTGAAGAGCAATGATATTTGCTCTTGTTTCAATACTGGGTTTTGCGCCACGCGCAATTAAAAACTCAATAATTTCAGGATCTCGATCATCGTAACATAGATCTATCGGCTGTTTCCCCCTACATGCGCGATTCACATCGGCGCCAGCTCGGACGAGCTCGCGGACAAGTTCAGCATTTTGATTGTAGCAGGCAAGGTGCAGTGACGAAAATTCTTGTATCCCCTTTAAACAAACGCCCTTTTCAGGGTCGGCTCTTTTATCAAGAAGCATCCGTGCGGATTCTGTACAATCCTCTTCACAGGCCCAGCTGAGCGCGGTCGATCCATCCAATCCTTGGATATTGACATCTGCACCGTTTTCGAGAAGGAATTTTACCCATGAAGCATCGTTTACCATACAGATGAGAGTAGAATGGCCAAACCTATTCACAGCGTTGATATTCGCGCCGCACTCCAGAAACACCTTAGCGAGAAATTTATGTTTACTTTCACACGCACGCATAAATGGCGTTCTCCCCAGGCTATCGCCACTCTCAATATCTGCACCCGCATCGAGGAGCAGCGTTATAATTTGATCAAAATTGGACGCCTCGATCTCTCCTTCCGAAAGCATTTTTTCGGTTGCAAGCAGCAGCGGAGAGTAGCCATCGCGTGTGAGTTGCGCCTTACAATCACAATTCGCTGAACGGAGAAGCTGTTCTACAACCTTCCAATGCCCGGCCACACACGCGTGATGCATCGGGGTCATACCTTTCGCATCCAGGGCGGTGAGCGAGTCTTGCCCCTTTTGGGTTCTAAGAAGACGTGACACTTGATCAAGATCGTCATTTGCGCAGGCTTTGTGCATCTCTGTAGTTATACTTGGAGCCGCCGCCTTCGAGATCGCTTGATGCGCGACCTTTTGGCTTTTACACCCCCCTGTAACTTTAGAAACAACAGCACTGGCGAACGAGGTAGCTTTCTTTATAATGTTATTAATTCCTGAAGTCATAATTCTCCATAATTATATAAATAATTTTATCATTAAAATAATATCTTTACAACATAAACCTACACCATCAAATAATTGATATTTAGGCACTTATAACAAATTCCTTGCTCCTAAAGACTCAGAGACTTATGCTCTCGGGCATGAGCATACGAAGACTGCTTTTGGCCTTCTCTCTCCTCACTGCGCTTTCAGCGGGTATTTTTATCTCCCACTCGGCAAAACAGAAACGGCTCGCTTTCTGCCAGGAGCAGCGCTTTATCCCCTTTGATGCGAGTATGAACAAGAGGGATCTCTCCTTTGTTCCCAAAATCTTAGCGAAAAAACTGCGAAAGGATACGCGCTGGCAGAAGATCGAAAAGCTTTATGCAAAGCACATTTTGCACGGAACGCCAAGTGAGTCTTACAGAATCCCCAAAATCATCCACCAGATCTGGCTCGGAGGCCCCCTTCCCACACGCTACAAAGAGATTCAAAAGACCTGGGCAGAGAAACATCCTGATTGGGAGTACCGATTGTGGACAGATGCGGATGCTAAAGTTTTCCCCATGAAAAATCGCGCACTTTTTGAAAGTGCGACCAACTGGGGAGAAAAGGCGGATATTTTCCGCTATGAAATTCTCTCACAGTTTGGCGGGCTTTATGTCGATACCGATTTTGAGTGTTTAAGACCGTTTGATATCCTGCATAAACTTTGCGACTTCTACATCGGACTCGACACGATTGAAAAGCAGTTCCAATCTCCACGCCTCCTGAACGGCCTTCTCGCATGCTCTCCCCACCATCCGATTATTGAAAAGTGCCTTGCCACAATGTCGGGAGATGGCGCAAGAGATAACCATGACCTCATTCAATATCGCACGGGGCCTGGTCTCGTCACACGCACCTTCCTCAAATCTATGGATGACCAGACCTACAAAAACGTGGCTATCCCCTCCTCCTATTTTTATCCTCTTCCCGGCCCTAAGCGGGATGGAACCATTGGCGGTGCAATCAAGGCAGCGTGGGTTCAAGAAGAGTCATTCGCAATCCATTATTGGGATGGAAGCTGGATCGAAAAGAAATAGTCTGTTATAGCCATTGAACATGAGACAATCGCATCTTGCACTCCTTCTAGGAGGTCTTCTTCTCCTCTCTTCGCCAGCTTTTGCGCGCGCAGGTTGGGCTCCTCCTGCTGTGATCGCAAAGGAGAAAACAAAAGCGGAAGCTACTCCTGAGATGCAATTTCTCGAGAATCTCTCCGATTTCCATCGCAAGCGCTTTGCACATCTCTCACCAGAGCAGAAGAAAGCTGCTCTACTCTATTTCACACAAAATCAGCTTTCTCCTGACCAGGCTGTCGAGCGCGTCACCCGCGACCGCTCTATGGTTGTATTCTCTGAATAATTAAGACCCACCACAGAGGCACAGAGAAAGAAGAGGTTGCACAGAGGGAAGAGGAAGAGAAGATTTTTCTTTTTTGCGAGAGCAAAAAAGAAAACCCTCCAGTGCAGAAAAACAAAATATCGAAGAAAAAAGTTCTTCCGCGCAACGCGCCAGAATCTCCTTTTTTGCTCTCTAGCAAAAAAGGAGCTCATTTTCTCTGTGCAGCCTCTTCTTCTTCTGTGCCTCTGTGGTGAATCTTTCTTGAGAGCTCAGAAGGACAAATGCTATGAGAGGAGGGAGAAAAACTCGAGGCCGATCACGAAAAGACTTCCGATAAGAATCAAGAAAAGTGTGAGCCTTCCTCCAGGCAGACGGCACTCGGAAGGAAGTTTCACCGCGTAACGTCCCATCCAAACCAACACAACGGGAAGGAGTCCATTTAGAAAGGCTTCACCGAATCCTCCGGCAATGCCAAGCGCCTTATCGAAGATATTCGGATCGATCACTACGCATAGAAATGGAGGGAAAAAGGTTAAAAAGACCAGAAAATAGCGTTTGGATCCTTCGCGACTAACCTTTAACCCATCCCCCAAAAAGTCGACGAGCGAGAAGGCGACGCCGAGCATCGAGGTGATGATGGCAAAAAAGGCGAAATATTGGCCGACGAGAAAGATCGAAGAGTTTCCTGAGACCGACTGTAGCGCGGATGTCGCAGGAAGTCCCGCTTCTCGTGCAGCGGCAATGGCTCCAGCTGGCACGGCGCCAATGATCAGCCACTGCCATACAAGGTAAAAAAGGAAAGGAATGGTTGTTCCAAGAATAATCGACCACTGCAAAGACTTTCGCTCACCTTTGAGGTAACTGCAGAGTGAAGGGATCATGTTGTGATAGCCAAAGGCGCTAAAAAGGATGGGAATCGAAAGGGCAACTGCCGACCACTTGTTAAACGTTAAATTGCTGAACTCGACATCGCCGCACCCCATCCAGACCATGACAAAATAGTCGACAACCATCGCGATGGTGAGGAACATATTGACGCGGTCGATCGCCTTGGCTCCAAGGGCAACAATCGCTCCGAAGACAAGACCGAAAAGGGCATAGCTTGTAACTCCGCTCAAGTGGAGTCCAAAAGTGGCGTTTAAAAAATCTGCTGTGAGTGGCGCTCCTGCGGCGAAGTAGGCGATCATCAGGCAGTAGTAAAGGAAGATAAACATCCCCCCTGCCGCAAACTTTCCTTTTCTACCCAAAAAGCGCTGAGCCATCGAAAGGATATTTGAACCCGCAGGCATCCAAAGGGAGACCTCTAAAAAGAGGAGTCCCGTGCAGAGCATAAATACCCAGACGAGAGCGGTGATAAAGAGAGAGGGCCAGAACCCTGCCTGTGCGGTCAGTAGCGGAATGCCGAGCATCCCCGCTCCGATTGCGGTACCTGCAATCATCAGCGTACCGGAGGTAACGCGCGAGAGACTCTGTCTACCTACCGAAACTTCCCCTTGACTCATGAGCTAGATCATCCTTTCAAGTTATTCGGTATAATATTGAAATATAGATGAGAAAAAAAATGAAAGATAAAATCGCAGACATGGAAAAAAAAGAGACGATTCTCACCGTGAAGGTGACTCCGAGGGCCTCGAAAAGCGCTTTTGTGGGGTGGGAAGGAGACATTTTCAAGGTGCGACTCAAGGCGAATCCCGAGAAAGGAGAAGCGAATGATGAGTTAATCGAGTTCCTATCAGAGCATTTCAGCATCCCCAAAAGCCGGATCCATCTGATCCGCGGGCACAAGAGCCGCCTCAAGCAGGTGAAGATCGAGGGCGTCTCCCTTATAAAGCACTCGAAGGGGTAATTTTAGCCCCTCTCTCGACCATCTTCGTAAAGGCGGCCTCGACGTCTCCTGGGTAGAGGTCGATGCCGCGACAGGCATCGCTGATCACATGCACCTGGAGGCCAAACTCGAGCGCATCTAAAACCGAGTAGAGCACGCAATAGTCGGTGGCAACACCGGCGATGTAGATCTCCTCCACATCTCGCGACTCGAGATAGTCATAAAGGCCCGTTGCACGCCGATGGATATTGTCAAAAAAAGCGCTGTAACTATCGACCAGCTTGTCTGTCCCCTTATAAAAAATGGAGGAAATCTTATCCTTATTCAGCCCGGAGACGAGCTCCGCACCTTTGGTGTTTCTCACACAATGAACGGGCCAGAGAATCTGTGAAATTCCCTGCACCTCAACGCGATCTCCGACCTTTTTTCCGGGGTGATTTTTAGCGAAGCTCGTGTGGTCGGCGGGATGCCAGTCTTGCGTTGCAACAACAAGAGAAAAATGCGGCATGAGCTTGTTGAGGATGGGGACAATCTCATCCGCTCCTGGAACGCCAAGAGGCCCACCTGGCATGAAATCATTTTGCATATCGACGATCAGGAGCGTCATAGGTTTTCTCGTGTTTTGATTTCTGAGATCATCTGCATCTTAAGATCGTATAGCGATTTTTCAAGTCCTACAAAAAAGGGGGCGGGATTTAAAAAGCGGCGTATCGTCTCCGGGAAGCGCTCAAGCTCCTGCTGGGAATACCTTTGCATCTCTTGAAGGGTCGGATGCTTGTAAACGCTTTTTCCCTTACGAAGAATCGGCAGGAGAAGATCTTGAAACTTTTCGCTACCCCTCATTTTTTCCTGGTGACTTGGATCCAAGGGATCGATCAGTGTTGCCGTTTTTTTCGGGACAGAATCGATATCGTAAATCATATCTCCGATATAGCCATTTTTGTCAGCAAAGCGTCGTACCTGCAAAATGCCCGGATCAGTCACCTTTGCAATGGCATCGGAAATTTTCAGCTTATACTCCCACTTCCCCTTTTTGTTCTGGATCGCGGCGAGCTTGTAAACACCGTCTAGAGCGGGCTGATCTTTTCCTGTTACGAGATGTGTGCCCACCCCCCAGATCGTCACCTTCGTGCCTTGATGTTTTAGATCGCTGATCGTCTCTTCATCGAGCTCGTTACTTGCCATGATTTTCGCATGTGAGAATCCTGCCTTATCGAGTTTTTTTCGAATCTCGATACTGAGATGTGCAAGATCCCCAGAATCAAGACGCACACCGAACATCTCCTTTCCTCTTTTTTTCATCTCTTTAGCGATCGCAATCGCGTGCTCCACTCCGCGCAGAGTGTTGTACGTATCGATGAGAAAAATGCAACCATGTGGGAGCGCGTCTGCAAACGCACGAAAAGATTCCACCTCATTATCAAAAGCCATGATCCAGCTATGTGCGTGTGTTCCTTTTACGGGAATGCCGAATAATTTGCCTGCAAGAACATGAGATGTCGACTCGCACCCGCCAATGAATGCTGCTCGACTCGCCGAGATCGCACCATCGATTCCTTGAGCGCGTCGAAGGCCGAATTCGATGACGGGATCAGGGCGTGCTGCCCAACAGATGCGCGCAGCTTTTGTGGCGATGAGCGACTGAAAATTAATGATATTGAGTAGGGCGCTTTCCAAAAGTTGGGCTTGGATGAGAGGGCCTTTCACGCGCAGGAGCGGTTCGTAAGGAAAAACCGGAGTCCCCTCCGGCATCGCGTCGATATCGCAGGTGAACGTGAACTCCTTGAGATAGTCCAAAAAACCCTTTTCAAAGAGGGGCTTGCCATCGCTCCCCTTCAAACTTTTCAGATAGGCGAGATCGCTCTCGTCGAACCGAAACCTCTGGATGTATTCCACCGCGGTTTGCAGTCCTGCGGCGATCGCAAAGCTTCCTTTGAATGGTTTTCGACGAAAGAAAAGATGAAAGACAGCTTCACGATCGGTCATCTGGTTTTTCCAATACCCATATGCCATCGTGAGTTCGTAAAGATCTGTAAGTAGAGCGAGCGAAAGCCCGTAGATCGATTTCAATTTACTCATCCATTTGCTATGCTCCTAATATCATGTCCCAAGAGAGCCCTAAAAAGCAATGACCGAGCACAATCACGACTCTTGTCACTTCCCTTCTGATCATCATCATAGCCGCGCTGTGCACATCGCGCTCTGGATCGCTTTCTTCTTCATGCTGCTTGAACTCGCTGGCGGCTGGATTGCAAATAGCTTGGCGCTCATCAGTGATGGGCTCCACCTTTTCACTGACGTAGGGGCATTCTTATTAAGCCTGATCGCGCTCCGCATTGCCCGATGGCCAAGCACGCCTGAGATGAGCTATGGCTACCATCGCGCAGAAATTTTAGGTGCTCTTGCAAGTGCTGTCTCACTCTGGGTTTTGTCAGGTGTACTGATCTATGAAGCCATTGGAAGATTTTTCCATCCCACAGAAATCCAAGGCGGAATTGTGTTTGTCATCGCGTCTGTTGGACTCATCGCCAATCTCCTCATGATGCGTGTTCTTCATAGTAGTCAGCAGCACAGCCTAAACGTGCGCGCGGCCTATTTGCATGTCCTAGGAGATCTTCTCGGAAGCGTTGGCGTCATTCTGAGTGGAGCCATTCTCTGGCTGACAAATTGGACTCCTATCGATCCTCTCGTCACCATCCTCTTCGCCTGCCAAATTCTCTACACCTCCAGCAAACTCATCAAGCAAACTGTGAATATCCTCATGGAGGGCGCCCCTGAGGGACTCGATATCGCTGCCCTACACAAAGATCTCTCGGCACTTCCCGGCGTAAAGGAGGTCCACGACCTCCATACATGGGCCGTTTCGAGTAAACGCGCCGCCCTTTCAGCGCATATCGTCTCTGATCGACCTGCCGCTACTCTGAATGAAGCGCACAAACTCCTCGAAAAAAAATATAATATCCACCACATGACCATCCAGATCGAGGATCCCGCTCACTTCGAACCCAAATACTGCTACGATTGCGACAACGGCAGATTAAAAGAGTGAAGAGGGATCGGGCACGCACGCGGGCACGAAAAAGAGAAAGAATGCTCTTCGAATGACCTCTAAGTAGAAAACTAACTGATTCCTCTTAGTTTTTTTCTTTCGTGCCTGTGCCCGTGCCCGCGTGCGTGCCCGATCCCTCCTCTTCCCCCGCTTTGTTCTGATTGCTCCTTTCCTCAAAACCCTCTATGATGGGGTGTATGAGACTGCTGCTCCTCCTCCTCCTTTTTTGCACGAGCCTCTTTGGAACAACCCTGAAAGAAAAATTGGGGAAAGGTGCCGTCGGTGATTATATCGTCACCAAACAGGGTAAAAGTCTTTCTTTATTAAGAATTCAGGAGATCAACCCCACCTCCCTCTTTTTGGAAGAGATCAGCGCCCCCCTTTCTCTTCTAGACCCCGCAACCTGTAACTGGCAAGAGTGGCTAGATAAAGGCTCTCCAGGCCATAGCGGATGGCTTGTTTACGAGATCGATCTACGAAGCGGAAAGCTCATTACCTGCTACTCCCCTTCACAAGGAGCTTGGGTCACCCTCGATGAGCCCCTACTTCCCAGAATGTTAAATCTTGACCTCTCTCCAACCCCTCAAGAAAAGCGCAGACGGATCGGTCCTGCACCTCAGTCTGGAGAGGAGGATCGGCGCGCCTTGTGGACACCTCCGCTTGTCTTCGACGGCAAAAAGCTTACTAGACCCGCATGCGAAGCTTTTGAAACCATCTGGCCAAAGGACGGTACCGATCTCTCCTCCTGCCGCCTGGAGTTCTATTTTCTCCCCGATTTTCCCTTCCCCTGCTGGATCGAAGCGAGCAATGGCCATTTCACCTTCAAGATTCACACCGTGGCATCTGGACGACTGGGCAGGACTGCTGATCCCAAAAGACAGGTCCCAACTGACGAAAACGGACATTAAAGTACCTAAATGGACTAATGCAGGGGGCCAAGAAAAAAAAGAAATTTGTCCGTTAGGGCCCTGTCCTTTTTACCAACTTATGAACAACTTTTCCCCATTTTTCTATCTTCCTTATTTTCAATGGTCTGAGGCTTTCCAGCAATTCCACAAGATGCTGACAATCAGCGACATAAAACAAATCCTCGCTCGTAACGCCTAGAGAGAAAGCGCTAACAGCTCAAAAAAAAACCTCAGAAAGGGGACAAGTTATCGACAAATTTTCCACCATCTCGTAGGCTGTAAGCTTAAAAATTTATGTCGATCTTTTCGTCCACGTACTCTCTCCGAAGATCTAAGCAGATCTTGAAACATGTCTACCGCCTTTTTCTGCGCAAACAGAAGCGTCTCTCGCCTCCTGTTGTTGAACAGTTTAAAAAGACGATTCTAGCCCTTCAAAGCGAGATCGAAGCAAAAAATCGGGCAGCCTCAAACTCTCTAGCACGCCAACTGCAGAATCTTGAAAAAACACATCTCAAAAAGAGTTTCCTTGAGCAGATCCGCGATCTCACCTTCGCGCTCGCCTTTGCGCTTTTTGTGGCAATTTTGATTCGACAGGTCTGGTTTGAATTCTATGAGATCCCCTCAGGATCGATGCGCCCCACCCTGAAGGAGCAGGATCGTCTTGTGGTTTCTAAAACGGTATTTGGCATCAATCTTCCGCTCACAACAAAGCATCTCTACTTCGATCCCGATCTCGTGAAACGGGGAGGCATTTTTGTCTTTACCGGTGAAGATATGGATATCCGCGATGTGGATACCCTCTACTTCTACCTCTTCCCCGGAAAAAAGCAGTATGTAAAGCGCCTGATGGGAAAACCTGGTGATACCCTCTATTTTTACGGGGGAAAAATCTATGGGATAGATCAGAACGGTGAGGATATTACCTCAGAACTGCAGAATCCAGAATTTGAAAATATCGAACACATCCCCTTCACCCACTTTGAGGGAAAAGTCATTACCGCCCCTTCTCAGCTCCCTAGGGTATTCTCTCCCGTGTTCTTGTATCAGATGAATGAACCCGTTGCGCGCCTCACGGCACTCAGCGGGTCGGATAGCCGCGGCGAAATGCTATACAATACCGCCTCCATTCCAGATTTTGGCGAGCTTTGGGGTTTTAAAAATTTTGCCACCGCGCGCATCCTCTCCAAAGAGCAGGTGTCGCAGTTCACCGACCACTCCCTTCAAGAGATGGCAGACGCCCCTCTCTACCTCGAACTAAAGCATAGTCCCACAATCCGTTCGCCTAAGATCGGGCTCGATGAGTATGGGCGCATGCGTCCCTTGCTCGGTTTCAATTCCTCGCTTATCCCTTTGACAGAGGAGCATCTGCGCACTCTTTTTTCTCATCTCTACACCGCACGCTTCTATGTCCAAAATGGGCGCGCACTGCGCTTTGGAAGTCGCGCCACCGAGTTTTTACCCGAGCTACCCGGCGTTCCCAATGGTTGCTACGAGTTCTACAACGGCAAAGCCTATGAGATCAAATGGCTGGGAGTCTCCGTCGAACTCCCTCCCTCTCACCCTCTCTATCAATTTGACGCAAAACGCATGCAACTCCTCTACAACATGGGCATCGCATGGGATCTTCGCGTCACAGACACTGCCCGTTACGCCTACTTCCGCAATGGAGATCTCTACCTCATGGGCGCCCCCATTCTTAAAAAAGAGGATCCCGCTCTGCTCGATTTCCATGCGCGCGAAGAGAAGAGAAAAGCCGCCGCCTCTTCCTATCAGCCCTTCAAAGATTTCGGACCGCCCCTCACAGCAGATGGAAAGCTCGATGTCACACTCCTCAAAACACGGGGACTTACTATCCCTCCAAAAGGCTACCTTGCGCTCGGCGACAACCACGCCATGAGCGGCGATAGCCGCGATTTTGGCTTCGTCCCCGAAGGGAACTTGCGCGGCGGCCCCTCCTGGATCTTCTGGCCCACCGGCACGCGTTGGGGTAGTGTGCACCCCTCATATCCAATTTTTAATTTACCGGGCGTTCTCGTATGGGGAGCAGCAGCTCTTCTTTTTGGCGGTTACGCCCTCCACCATCGCAAAAAATACCGCACAATAAAATTTTGACTTGTCCCGATTAATTCTTGGGACAGGTATGATTTCTGCCCTTCTAACAAGGAGTTGTTATGGGTGCAGGAATCGTTGTTGAAGCTAGAGTGAATCCAGACACACGAGCAGTTGAAACGACTCGAGAAGAGGTTTCCGAGTTTCTCGTCGACATCCTGGATAGAAAAGTCAACGGCGTAGCCTTAGGCATTTTCGAATATATCATCCACTACTTCTGCTACTGGTTCTCCTCCTCATACTCCACTCTTTATACGTTCAAAGCTCATATGCTTGAGCAGGAAATTCCGACCGATAGTCAAAGTTATGAAGCAGCACGGATTTTCCGTTTTAACGACGGAACCCCCTTCTATGATTTTTCGGGCATAAGCGTTGTTGTTCAAGACGATGCAAATGGTCACGTTGCAGTGGAACATGAAGAGAGCGGACAAAGATCAAATAGACGCGTATTATTTGACGATAATGCCCTACGCCAGCCTCTGTTTTCCCAGGCTACACAAACAGCATACCTATTCGCGAGACATACCGTCCAATCACAGATCCGCATTACAGAAAGCAGACTAGATGGAAGCAGGAACTGGCAATTCCATACACGTCAAACCCAACCGCGCTCTATCCGAGGAGGTCCAAATGAGCCTGTTCATATCGCACAGGCGGCTCTTCCTGCAGAAGCGAGTGTAGATGTGCCAAGGGCTGCAGCTCCTGCGGTGGTAAATCTGCATGGCGAAACGCCCAATGTTGCCCGTGCCATCGCAAACCAACTCCAAGAGCTCTACGGGTTTGATACCCCTCCTCCTTTAGTCTTAGGAAACCATGGTCTTATGATCTTCAATGCTTCTGGAAAGGAGATCAGCTATCAAAAGTCTATATGGGAATCCCTTTCAAACGGTGTACCTAAAAAATTTGAAGGATATCGGCTCACGATGAGCACAAATAGAGACAACAAGAAGTCTGTGCTATGCTTGCGAGAAGATAAAGAAGGCCTTTGCCACGTTGACGGTCATTTACAACTTGATATCCGGCCCGGATCAGAGGATTTTGTTGTCATCACGGACAATACAAAAACATCCTTTGGAATTACCACTACTGGATATCGCATTCAGCAGCCAGGTAAACATGACATTTTAGTCACCAACGACAATACAGACTTCTTTATGACTGCCAAGTTGGAAGATAAAAAGCCTCTTGCTTTTCCAATAGAAAAAGCGCCACAGGAAATCGCTGTTTTTTTAAACCACCACATTTTGAGCGGACAAAATCGTGAAGGCATGTCATTGAGACGTGTAGCCTCGGGGGTGATCGGCCTCGATGTCTTTTATTATGGCAGGCAAGATATTAAAATCTTTGGGAAACAATTTTTTGTTAGTGATGCGAAGGGCTTTCAACCTGGTCTTTATGTTAAATCAGGAGAGATTTATTTCAAGGGCAGCAAAGAGTATTATCCATTCTATTTTACGTCCTCACATCGCCTTGTGCTCGTTACAGATTTCGTCAATCCTAGAAAACCAAAAGAGCAGCGCTATCTCGTCTTCTTGAACACAAGCCACAGCCCATTCGAGCTATATTTCCCAACTCTCGGAAACCCTACCTGCAGAATTCCTAAACTCGAAGAGCCAAAAAAAGCAAAACCTGTGCATCGAGAAAAGCTCGAAACCAAAGCCAAAGATAAAAGATAAATTATAACCAAGGTAATTATGGCACGCCTAAACATTGTCCGCGAAAATCCAGAAACAAGAGCCCGCGAAGTGACGGAATACAACATTCCGGAGTGCTTCGCTTCCATTGCTGATAAAAAAGCCCAACTGATTGCACTCAACTGCATTGAAGCGCTGGTCGATTGGGTTTTGACCTATGTTTACTCAGCTTATAACGCGTTTTATACGCTAAGAGTTGTCATGCGTGATCAGGCGAGATTAAGGCAGGATACCGGCGAAGTTGCCCTGCACAGTTTCAGCGACGGAACCCCTTTTGTGGATTTTACGAGAGACCAAGTTGCGGGCATTCGTCACACGCATGGAATCGCGATCCCCTCCCGCCAGCAGATACCTGGACCCGATTTTATCACTCTCAGAGCTGGAAATGCGGCCCGACGCGTTTTCTTTTCACGAAATCCTGAGCAGGAGCTCATCTTTTCTCGTGAAGCTGGAACACATTATGTTGCAGTATTCGATGGCGAAGATGATATTGAAGGTCTCTTTGAGATTGTCGAAGATGATCGCCCCGATGCAAACGCCGATTACAAAGAGTGGAGTGTTAACACAGCTCAAACAGAGCGTCTCGCGTCCATAGTCGGCGCCATTCAGCTTGGCCCCGAAGAAGAGATCTACATAGCAGAGGCAATCTCGGCCAATGCGCAAGAGATGCTTGCAAACGCGGCTAACGACTAACGCTTCATCAGCGTAATTGTTGTCATCTCGCCGTTGAGATCCCAGGAAGCTCCTTCACATTTTTCGAAAAGAACTTCTGTCGCAAGCGTTTCATGCATGATCATCTCGCGGAAGGTCTCGAAGCACTCTTTCACGCGGGGTGTGGTGTCCATCTTCACCTGAATGCGATCCGTTACAGCAAAGCCGCTATCTCTGCGCATCATGTTGAGTTTGCTGATGAGTTCACGCGCGAGTCCTTCCATGAGAAGCTCTTCATTTAACTCGGTATCAAGTGCAACGGTGATCCCTTCGCTGGTGAGCGCAATGCTCCCCTCTTTCACCCTGCGTTCTACGCTGATATCTTCGGGTGTGAGGAGAATTTTTTCGCCCTCAACGACAATCTCAACCTCTTTTCCTTGAAAAAGCTTTTGCAGAGATTTCTGGTTTAACTCTGCAACGGCTTTTTGCACCTGCGGCATCAACTTGCCGACTTTTTTTCCAAGGATGCGGAAATTGGGTTTAGCGGAGAGCGAGACAAACTTCTGCTCATCGGCATGGAACTCCACATCTTTCACGTTGAGCTCATCAGCGATGAGCCCCTTCTGCTTTTCAAGAGCCGCAAGTGTTCCCTTTTCGGTGCAGATCACATGCGCTTTTGAAAGCGGCTGTCGCACTTTGAACTTGTGCTCTTTGCGGAGCGCGTGCCCTGAGCTGACAACCGTCTGCACATAGGCCATCTCATTCTCGAGCTCTTCATTGCGCAGCTTCTCTTCCACTGAAGGAAAATCACACAGGTGAACTGAAAGAGGCTCCTTCTCCGTGCGCAAATTCAGATAGATCGCTTCCGCAACAAAAGGAATAAAAGGCGCTGCGACCTTCACAAGCGTCATCAGCACACGATAGAGCGTTTCAAATGCCTCATCGCGGTCTTGAGAGGCGACCTCTGACCAGAAGCGCGGGCGCGATCTGCGGATGTACCAGTTGGTGAGCTGGTCGATGAAGGAGACAAAGGGCTCAACTGCTTTTCCGAGATTGTAATCATCCATCGCTCCCCTCACACCAGCCACGAGCTTTTGCGAGAGGGAGAGAATCCAGCGGTCGATGTCGGCTTGCGGATGGAACGCTTTTTTACTCTGCGGTTGCCACTGGTAGATCTTGGCATAGGTCGCGAGGAAATGGTAGGAGTTCCAAAGCGGAATGAGCACCTGTCTCACCACCTGCTCGACCCCCTTTTCAGAGAAGCGAAGGTCTTCTGCTTGTACTGCCGGACTACTGAGAAGATAGAGTCTCAGTGCATCGGCCCCATACTCGTTAAAGACCCGATCGGGCTCAGGGTAGTTTTTGAGCCGTTTGGACATCTTTGCGCCATCTTCTGCAAGGATGATCCCGTTCACGATCACATTTTTAAATGCGGGCTTGTGGAAAAGAGCAACAGCAAGAACGGTGAGTGTATAGAACCAGCCACGCGTTTGATCAAGTCCCTCGGCGATAAAGTCTGCGGGGAAACCCTGTTCAAACAACTTCTGATTTTCAAATGGGTAGTGACCCTGCGCATAGGGCATCGAGCCCGACTCAAACCAGCAGTCGAAAACCTCTGGGATGCGGCGGAAGGTCTTTCCATTTTCGACAAAGGTGAGATCGTCGATGTGGTGGCGGTGTAGGTCATCAATCTTTTTGCCCACGCGTTCTTCAAGATCCTTCACAGAAGAGATGACGACAACATCGCCTTTCTCGTTTCTCCAGAGAGGAATCGGCGTTCCCCAGTAGCGATTGCGCGAGATCGCCCAGTCGCGTGCATTCTCGAGCCACTTTCCAAAGCGGCCATCTTTGATATGCTCCGGAACCCAGTGGATCTCCTGATTCGCAGCGATGAGCTTCTCTTTGATCTTTTCTACCGAGACAAACCAGGTCTTTACCGCTTTGTAGATGAGCGGCGTGTCTGAGCGCCAGCAAAATGGGTAGCGGTGGCGGATCTGTCCATGGTGGAAGACCTTCTTCTCCTCTTTGAGACGCTTGATGATCTCTTTGTCTGCGTCTTTAACAAAGAGCCCCTCGTAGTCGGGAACTTCGCTTGTATATCTTCCATTGTGATCGACAGGACAAACCGGCTCGATCCCTTCGCGTGTACAGACAAAAAAGTCCTCCTCACCAAAAGCAGGCGCTGCGTGCAAGACCCCCGTTCCATCCTCGCTTGAGACAAAGTCATCTTGTAAAATGTGAAACGCTTTCTGCTGTTTGCGCGTTGCAAAGTAAGGGAAAAGCGGTTCGTACGGTTTCCCAACAAGCATTTCCCCTTTGAACGTCTTCTCTAACTGATACTCTTTTGGATCTTTGAAATATTCAGAGAGACGCGACTGTGCGAGAATGTAGTGCTGCCCTGTTTTAAGCTCCTTTATCTTTACGTAGTCGAGATCGCGCTTCACGATCAGCGCAAGGTTCATCGGCAGCGTCCAGGGAGTGGTCGTCCAGACAAGAATTTTTGTGTTTGGCTCTTCGGAAAGTGTAAAAATCAGTGTGAGCGAGGGATCATCCACATCGCGGTAGTTGAGATTGGCTTCGAAGTTAGAAAGCGGTGTTCCCAGCTTGGCCGAGAAGGGCATCACCTTGAACCCTTCATACACAAGACCGCGCGCATAGAGCTGCGAAAAGACCCACCAGACCGACTCCATGAAGTCTTTGTCCATCGTCCTGTAGCAGCCAGAAAAGTCGATCCAGCGCCCCATCCGGTCGACAGTTTTTTCCCATTCTTGCGTGTAACGCAGAACGATCTTGCGGCACTCCTCGTTAAAGGCGCCAATGCCGAAATGTTCGATGGCAGAAGCCCCTGAGAGCTCCTTCGCCTTCTCAATCTCATTCTCGACAGGAAGCCCATGGCAGTCCCATCCGAAACGGCGAGGGACGTAGAACCCCTTCATCGTGAAGTAGCGCAAAACTGCATCTTTAAGAGTACCGGCCAGGATATGGCCATAATGAGGAAGACCCGTCGCAAAAGGAGGGCCGTCGTAAAATGTAAAGAGAGGAGCGTCTTTTCTGTCCGTGACCGATTTTTCAAAAATCTTCTCGCGCTTCCAGAAGCTTAGAACACGCTCCTCTCTTGAGGGAAATGACTCGCTGGTTTCTGTCTCAAACATGCTTGGTTATTCTATAACCAAGCAGGAGTTTTAGGCGAGAAAAGCTGTGATTTCTGCGCGCGCATCAAAAATCCAGTTCACCAAACCGGCTGTTGCACGTGCGCCATACTCTGGAGAGATCGCACCCACAGCGCCGATTCCAGTAGCGATCAGAGCAACTGTCATATCCACCATAGAACGTTTTGCAAGAGTGTTCATATGCGCGTTTTGTCCCATCTGGATAAGAGCCGCAACCCCATAAATGAGCGTCATGACAAAGTTGTGTATACAAGATGCGCAAGAAATTAGACCCGCTTCTAAAAAGCGAGAACGCGCATTGATGAACATACTGGCTTCAGGCTCCACAGATGCAAAATAACCCGCGTTTCCACTCACGGCCGCACCGAGCGCTCGAACAGAAGTCGAATTTCCCACCACTTCGCCGGTTTGCGCGACGTTCACAAGTTCCTGAGCACCACCGCGAAATAATTCTAAAATAGCAGACATAGTTTCTCTCCTTTTCTTTGCTAGAAAAATTCTGGCCTATATTATATTCCCTTTCGAATTGCTTAGGCGATCCTAAAGAATTTCTAAGCAATTCCGCAAGACGCTTAGAATCAATGCATTGCGACTTAAAAATATCTCTTAACCAATATTTCGCGATTTAATTCGCAATTTGTTACCATTCTAACGGGGGTGTAAAGGTTTCGACTTGGAAACAAAGTATTAGTGGCATGCGGAGGATATCGGTTGGCCTCCTTAAAAAACCGGTAAAAAAGAATTGATACACACGAAAGTGATGCATTAATGGCTGCTTAAGACCTAACAGTCTTGAACGCTCGATACCCCAGTGCCTGACCAGGAGCGCTGGGAGTATCGTCATCAACCCTGGTGTGAAGCTCCTAAGTTCATCTCTTTTCGCGGGGTGCTTCGAGACAAGAAGAGAGGCGTCTGCCCGTCGTGTAGTGCCTTTCAGCAGGGCCGACGTAAAAATAAAGGCGCTAAGCATGTAGACATTAGTAGGGAGTTTGCTAAGGACGAGAGTTCGATTCTCTCCACCTCCAATAAAAGGCCGGGCCAAAAGCCCGGCTTTTTTTATTGGAGGTGAGCAAGCCAACAGTTTGGCTTGCGTGAGAGAATCGAGTCGAGGGCTCTGTTTTGCCTAGTGGCAAAACAGCCCGAGATCGCCACCCCGGCAGACAGCGCTCCCGAAGGGCGCTGCGTGAGGGGTTCTCCCTCTCCCCCAATCATCTTTAAGGATTCAGTTTCACGACCGTAGCCTTTTGTTTTTTAGTGGTATCCAACAAGAAATTCAAGCCAAAAATCCGCGTGCGCAGAGCCCAATTAGGCAGTATTTACGCATTAGACTAGATAAAACTGGTGTAAAACTCTTTGCTTTTGACCACCTTTCTTCTATGCTTTCTTCCCTTATGCTAGAGCTAAACCTACATCAAAATCCAAAGAGAGCCGTCTATTCCAGGATTTCAAATCCCGTTCGCAAAGCGGGCTATCTATTCGCGCTCTGCGCAACAAATCCCCTCTATTCAAAGCACAAACAATTGTTAGGAGGGGTTTTAGATATGCTAGACGGTCTCGAATATCATATAGGCAAGATACGAACTTATGAAAAAGCTGCTTGCAGATTCATAGCTAACCTACACGCCCTGAGCAAAACGAAAGAACCTTTTAACTTAACAACTTTATCAAGAAGAGCTAATCACCACTTAGCAGTACATGAAGCGGTGGCATATATTGGTCGTCTTGGACAGCTGTGCGTTTTTTTTGAGTCAAAATGGTTTAGCGATGTCACCGGAAAGACCAATATAGCACTTAAAATACCATCGATTTTAGCTCTAATGCCTCTGCGAAATAAACATTCTGCGCACAGACAACAAGACGATCCGCGAAAAGATGACTGCAGCAGCCTGGGTTTTAATGAATTTGGATTAAAGCACTGCTTGGTAGGATTCAGAGAAGAACCTAAGAATATAAACATCCAATACTCTTTCCCAACCAAACAACGGCACTCTCTCCTCAAGGGTCACCATCCTTCTCCAGTTCCCGACATAGAACACTTAGGAGAGAATAATAACATTATCATTTTTACTCCGACCAAAATTCATCAGAAAGTAGTAAACGAAGCCATGACCCTTCTTGAGCTGTTTTTTGGATTTCAGCCGTAACCTCTTTTTGATTACGTACCACCAATTCTAGATGTAACCCTCAGAGGAATCTTGTCACACGCTAATGTTTCATATGCGCAAAAAAGTGATATTTTTTCTTAAACTACGCAAATACTGCGCAATTTCCAACGAAACCCATCGTTTCCCACCTTATTTTCAAGGAGTTACCTCTCTATTCTCTGATGGAAAATCAAGCTCGTTTAACAAGATTTTGTTTTTCTCGATTTTTATAATTTACAAACATATCATCTATCCAGATTTAGATTAAAAATAGATTATTTTAATGAATAAATTATTTTGTTTTTCTGGAATTTTTATTTTAGTTCAGGCTGCGTTACTTGGATGGGATGGCTATGACTACAATTCTGGAGAATACATTGAAATCGAAAAAGGCAATCTAGTGCGCCGATATAAAGACATCGAAGTATATCACTACGGCGATGGAACCTATCACGATGAAGAGGTCCAAGGATTCGAAGGCGATGAATTAGAAACTTACGACTATAACACGGGTGAATTTCACTATTACGACATGGATTAACTAAGAGGAAATGACATGCTTAAATATGCGAAACATGGGATGTTAAGCGGCGCAGTTTTGATTACAACGCTCTTTTCCACAAGCGCGTTGAGCGCTGCTCCCAACAAAGCTTATGAGTCTAAGTCCCACTCAACAAAAGCCTACAGCAAAAAGGCATACTCAAAGAAAGCTCCTTATGCGGGTTATGGTCAAAGCAGTAAAGTCAATGGTCGTTCAAAAACGAAAATAGTTTCAGGACACACGAAAAAAACGGCAAAAGGGTACATCTATGTGAATCCCTATGCAAGAAGTGAATAACTGGACAAATGCATAAAATCGTAGCTCTTATTTCAGGCCTCAGTTTTGTCCTTCTAGCTTCCTGTACGAAGTATCGATGTTTTGATGTAAAAGTTGATTCGATCTGTAGCACTTCAGCTAACCAGAAAAAGGCCTACGTTCTTTTGCCTGGCAATAAAGATGGCAAGATTAATGATTTACAATTTCAGGAATTTGCTGCCTATACTGACAAAGCCTTGCAAGCTCAGGGCTTCAAAAAAGCATCCAAGATTGATGACGCTGAAGTGGCAATTCTCTTATGTTACGGCATAAGTGACCCGAAGTACTATGAATACACATACTCTGTGCCAGTGTGGGGACAAACTGGTATCGCTTCTTCCAAAAGCAGCGGAACCGTCAACCGCTTTGGAAATTCGGTTTCCTTTTCAGAAAACACTTCATACACTCCTAGTTATGGAATTGTTGGATCCTCCACGCGTGTCAGCGCTGGGGTTGCGTTTGCTAGATACCTAGTCGTTAGTGGAATAGATCTTGAGCAATTCAAAAAGTCTGGAAAAATTGAAGATGCCCAAGAACTCTGGTCTACAAAGGCCAATAGCGTCGGAGAATCGGGAGACCTTAGGGAAATATTCCCCGTTTTGTTAATTGCTTCGCAAAAGCACATTGCGGGCAACACCGGAAAACAGATTTCTTATTCCATTAAAGAAGACAAGAAACTATCCGAACGACTAAAGACGCTAAAGGGCTAGGGGCACCACCTCGTCATTACGCGAGCTCATCATGACACCAGAAGAAATTGTAAATCTTTCGCTCTCAACTCTAACTTTTGCTTACAATCTCCACTTTGCGACCTTCAAAAATAAAACTGTTCAAGATATTCACATAACCAACCAAATATTAGACGGATCAATTCAAGCCTCGGATGATTTCGCAATTTTAACAAACAACTGCGTCCTCTCGTTATTTTTAGCTCATGCCATTTCCTTGCATGAATCATTAAAAGAACACTCAAAGGAACTTAATCGGGATCACAAGTCACCCGCCGATTTACTATGGCCAATCCGACAGTTTGTTGAAGAACTACGGCATGCTCATGCACACCCCAAGGGATTGAGATTTGTGTGGGATGCCAACAAAGGAAAGAAATCATCGCATACGTTCCAAATTCAGCTTCCCGTTATTAAAACTTCAAAGGGAACACAATATGATCCAAACTCAGCCAATATGCGCAAATTTTTATGTAATGTAATGCCTGGGCAGGAATGTCAGATGAGTGGAACCTTCTTACTAGAAATCATGATTTTCTCTTTTCATATTAGAGAAATAGTGAAATTTCGAGAAAAGTCAACCTGCGATGAGTTCTTAAAAAAATTCGAATCGTCCTGGAAGTAACGTAAATTCTACGTTTTAAGATCAATGGCTTCAGATTCTACCGCTAGAGCTTTTAGGTTCTTGGCTTTTTCTTGAAGAGTTTCCAGCAAGGCCATGTCTTCATTATCTGCTCGCAGTTGTTCCTCAGAGCGCCTTCTCTGATCAAATTCTTCGTAGCGCTCTAGGGCAAGTGCTTCTGCAACTTGGGCGGAGACTTTGCCGGCATGCTCAAGAAGATCCTTCTCGTTGAAGGAGAGGAAGGCGTCGAGCTTTTGCTCCCATTCAGCCATCGTCACTGTTTTGCGGCGCTTTGCCTGGCTTTCTGCATAGTCGAGATACATCACGACAACTGCATTCAACTCCTCAAGCTCTGCTTGCTCGAGATAGTTTTTGGCTATCGTAACATCCTGCTGTCGCACTCGACTCCCCTTCCAGCTTTTAAGTCCCATGTTGGACGACTTTGGATCCGCGCGTTCGACAATGATTTCAGCAGCTGTATGATGAGTGGTTGCCCACAGCATCTTATTTTGAACTTTCTTAAAGAAAAGCTGCGCCTCATCACTCTTGGAATCGTAGTCGACAGCTGTGGCATAGATATCTCGCACCTTCTGGTAAAAGCGCTTTTCGGAGGCTCGAATCTCGCGAATGCGCTCAAGCCATTCGTCAAAATAATCCCAAGGCGTTGGTTCCTTGAGCCGCGCATCATCCATCACAAAGCCTTTAACAAGGTACTCTTGAAGGATCGTCGTAGCCCATTTGCGGAATTGAATGCCACGCGGAGAACGCGTTCGATAACCTACTGAGAGGACCAGATCAAGGTTATAATGAATCACCTCGTAGAGCTTGCCATCAGTGGCAGTTTGTCGGAATTTCCGACAAACTCGTTCTGGATCTAGCTCTCCGTCTCCAAAAATCGCGCTTATGTGCTCTGCGATTGTGGAACGCCCCTTTCCAAAAAGTTCGGCAATTTCAGCCTGTGTTAACCAAACAGTCCCATCATGGGTTCTCAACTGGATCGAAGTTGTTCCATCCTCTGTGCTGTAGAGGATGATTTCCCCATCTGCCATGCTCGACCTCACTAAACATAAATTTAGGAGAAGTTAGCCGAAATAGGAAAGTTCTTCCAGTCGAAAATAGAGATCAAAGAAGTCTGTAAGCGATTTGCAGAAAACTGTGCATTGTCGCTGCACGGTTTTGCATATAGCCATGCATATGAGAAAGGGGTGATTGCACGGTGTTTTGCTTTGCAAAACAGAGCGAGATCGCCGGCCCGGCAGACTCGGGCATCGCCTGTAGCAAGAGGGCTTCTCCCCATCGCAAAAAATAATGACAAAAGGCACATATTAGGCCAGACTATGATGCAGAAAACGAAAATACATTCAGAGGGATGATGAAAAAAAGCAGAAAATCTGCGCGAGAAAAACTCGATCGTGAAGAGAATGACCTCCTCTCCTCTTTTGAAAAAGGCGAATGGAAAACAGTAACCAATATTAAAAAAGAAAAATCGCATGCTCGAAAAGCTGCAGCAAAAACAACGCTTATTGCCAGCGTTTTATATAAATATGCTGCAGGACATTTGGCTCTCTAATCTTTCCTGTTCGGCAGAGGATACAATGAGTTGTACGCAAGCAAAAATAGATTTTCTGGTTACGCAAATGAAAGAAGCTGGAAGCATTCGCGCCAAAAAGATGTTTGGCGAATATGGAATCTATTGCGATGAGAAGATCGTTGCCTTAGTTTGCGATGATCAATTGTTCGTCAAGCCCACACAGGCTGGAGAAGAGTTTATAGGAGAAGTAGTGGAAGGCTTTCCCTACCCGAAAGCAAAGCCCTATTTTCTCGTTCCGGAAAAGAAGTGGGAAGATAAGAATTGGCTTGCAGAACTGATTCGGCTAACGGCAGCAGAACTCCCGGCTCGGAAGAAAAAGTTCTGAACGCATCTTACCATCTTTCAATTCGTTGGGTGATCCTTATCTTAAAAGTGCAAGATATTCGTTATTTGAACTTGTAAGTAATCCTTACTGGTTGCCCCCATTTCACCTTCTTTGCTCACGTAAATATCGCTTATATGCAAGGTTACGTTCTGCGGAGTGATTTGAAAAAGATCGGCTATTTCCATAAGCGTTAACCAAACAGTTCCTCCCATGGCTTTGAGCTGGATGGATGTTTGACCGTCAAAAAGTTAAACGGAAATTACGACCTTGCCGATGTGCTTTTGAGATTCGAGATGACGATAGGCCTCTTTAGCTTGTGAAAACGAAAAGACTTTGTCGATTGCGGGCTTGAGTTTTGTTGCTTCTACGGCGCGCATGAGGGCTTTCAGCTCTTCGTGAGATTCCATGAAAATTCCTCGAATCTGAATTTGGCGAGAGAGAAGATCACGAATAGAGATGTTAGCGTGCTGTCCAGAAAGGACGCCGATGACTCCAACGCGCGCGCTATAATTGCAGATGGGCAGAGTTTGCGCTAACATATCACCGCCAGCGACGTCGACTACCACGTCAACGCCTTCACCGTTTGTAATGTTCTTGATTTGGGCGGTCCAATCGCTTTCTCGATAGTTAACGGTTGCGGTGACTCCGAATGTTTTTTTTACGAAGCTCGCCTTTTCTGGGGAGGATGTGGTCATAATTGTTCTTGCGCCTAACGATTTTGCGAGTTGTGCGGCAAAAATAGAAACACCACCGGTTCCTTGTAGGAGGACCCATTCACCTGGGCGTGTTTTACCATGCGTTACCAGCGCCGCCCAAGCGGTAAGGCCTGCTATCGTAAATGTAGAGGCCTCCTGAAAATTGAGATGGTCTGGAACTTTCACGAGGGCGCCAGCTGGGTAGATGATCTCTTCTGCCAAAACGCCATCCACGCCCATGCCGCCAACGAAGGTTTTCGCCCAAGAGGCGCGCATTTTTCCCGCTGGATAATGTCTAAAGGGAGCGTTTAATACTCTATCGCCCTCCTTCAGTTCGGTAACATTTTTGCCGATTGCTTTTACGATCCCAGCCATATCTGAAAGAGGAATGAAGGGGGCTTGCTGTGAATTGTTATACTGATATTGTCCTCTTACAACCATCAGGTCTCTGTAATTTAAAGACCAGGCTTGAGGGGCTACTACTACTTCGTCATCCTTGGGGTTGTTCAGAGAATTCCGTTCGACCAGTTGGATCGCATCAATACCCTTTCCATTGACCAAGTAGTGTTTCATAAGATGATCTCCCCACCATTCCCGTATCTTCAAAAAATTGATGGCAGCATAACTGAAGGCGATGGATCTTTCGATCTTTTTTCTTAAGAGACCATCTTTAACAGCGCTGTGACAGTGTTCCAGTTTCTTGCTGTGGCCCTGACACCGATCAATCTCTCTGCTCCAGCTGCCAATTTTGAACGACCAATGCCATCAGGAGCGTAGAGATAGAAGACTTTTCCGATGAGTTGGAATCTCTCACTTGCCGATTTTATCCGATTCAACGCTTCAAAATCTGGCTGCTTTGGACTCTTAGCAAGAAAGTAGAGGTGGAGATATTTCGGGTGATCTGTGGGGAAGGGATTAGCATCGATCGCCTCTTTAAACTCTTCGAGATTTAGCACCATAATATCTGGCTCAAACCCATGATTGCTTTTAATGGCTTTGGCGATCTCTTGAGAGAGGCTTTCTGTTTTAGAGCGAGAAGCTTTAAACAAAACATTTCCGCTTTGAATATAGGTTTTCACGTCGACGCAGCCCTTAGCTTCCAGTATCTCGGTCAAGGTTTTCATAGATATGGCATTCTTCCCTCCGACATTGATGCCACGGAATAAAGCTATGAAAGTTACCATCGAGTGAGCCTCCAAATCCAACACGCTACTGGAGGTTTTATACCATTCTCAAATGAAACTCGAAATTGGAAATTTGACAAATTCAAAGAGGCGGTCATACGCTGAGTGCATGAAGTTTCGGAAGTCGTTGTTGCTGTCGTTTTTTCTTTTATGTGCACTCCCATCTCTTTATCCAGTATCTCTTGCGGAGCGCTTCAAGCAAAGTGGCTATGTAGAAATTTGCGATGAGACGCATGGAACGGATGTGTTCGGCTCTCTTTATGCGCGCTTCGATGCGCTCATCGAATTTCTTCAAACGAATCCCGTCTGGGCACAAAAATTATACGTCGCAAAGGAGCGTTTTATCCGAACGAAGGATAGAAGCTTCTACTCCACAGATTTTTTTGGTTTCTACGACGAGTCTGAAAGAGAAGGAAGAAATCAGATATCTTTCTATTACTCGACGCATTTCCATGAATTTATTTGCTCACACTACTCAGAATTCAACCTGGTTCCAGAAATTACCTGTTTTTTTCAGGCCTGTCTTGAGATCCAAAAATCATACGGAAATCTATGCGCTGCGGCGGCAGCTGAATTGGGAATAGAAGCGATTTTCGCTTCGTCATCTGGACACGCCCCTATCCTTTTCAAGGTGGTTAAATATCTTCCCTCCTATGTCGCCATAAGGCCTCATTACGATGGGGCGGCATTCTCTCTTTTTCTCGACAGCACAGACAATCAATCTCTTCTTCTTTCTCCATATAAATCTTCGTTCACGATCGATGATTTTTTTTCTCCTCCAAGAGAATTTCCTAGAGGACGCAATCAAAATTCTATCCTACTTATTCCAGGAGTGTTTCTAACTGAATTTTCCATTCAGCCAACGCCGCACATTGTCGTGCAAAGCGGTCAAACCAGATATGCAACAATCGCATTCGCCATGAGGCCTAACTACACTCCTCATCAAAGCAAACACTCCCCGCTTCCCAGCTTCAGAGACAATCTCTGAATTAAACGTGAGGAGATCCTAGGGGATTCCGCGTTTAATTCGGAGAATGTCTCTTAGACCTTGAATAATTTTTTTGAAGGCAATAGGATGACCAAAAAAATCAGAGATCTTTCATGTTCAGGTATTGGGTTTTTTTATTCACCTCAAACTCCCTGTTTGCATTAACGACGCTCAATGTCACGGTAGATACAGACAATAATCCAGGCGGCATAGGAGAAGCCGGTGATTTGAGATTTTGCTTGAACTCAATGAATCAAGATTTAAGCACAATACCCGATGATTATGCGATTCTCTTTGCTTTTCCGATGACGATTCAACTCAATGGAATTCTGCCGATCATTAACAACTCCTCAAATCCTGTGAATATCACGATTGGTAACGCAGGTTCTAGTCCTACGGTCACAATTGACGGTAATTCGGGCACTTACAGCGGATTTTTCATCCCGATGGGAAATGTAACTATCCAAAACATGACCCTTCAAAACCTCACTGCAAAAGGAGGCGATGGCGGAAACGGAATTTCAGGTGCGGGTGGCGGTATGGGAGCCGGAGGGGCCATTTACGTACCTCAAACTTTTTTAAATGGGTCTAATCCTTCTGTGACCTTGATGAATGTATTGATCAACAACTGCTCCGCGGTGGGTGGAAATGGAGGAAGTTATTTCAATATCTCCTCCCCTACCGGCAATGAAGGCGGGGGTGGTGGCGGGGGCTTTAGCGGAAATGGAGGTAGTGTTACGGCAAGTGGAAGCACAGGCGGCGCTGGTGGCGGCGGTTTTGGCGGAAACGGAGGAGATGCCACGCTTGCAACAGATGATCCACAGGGAGGAGGAGGAGGTGGTGGTGGTGGCTTGGGATCTCGTGCTACTTTAGGAACGCCTACAAATCTTGGGAATGGTGGCTCTGATGTGGACATCGGCTCCGATGGAGCTGGTCATGGTCTCATGATTACTGCTGGCTCTGGTGCAGGCGGCAACGCTGGAGGAAGTAGTGCGGGAGGTGGAGGTGGTGGGGGCGGCGCAACACCTGGAGGGGGCGGTGGCGGAAGCTTCGGAACAAGTGGAACGCAAGCGCAAGGTACAACGCCTCCGGGAGGAAGCGCTGCTCCCTCTGGAGGTAATGGAGGAGATGGAGGAGGAGGGGGCGGCGGAGGAATCGTAGTAATCGGTACTACAAATGGAATTGATGGACAGGCCGGGAGTGGCGGCTATGGCGGCGGTGGGGGTGGCGGTGCTGGCACTGGGGCCTATGATAGCGCATATACTGTGCGTGGTGGATCCGGAGGAACTGGTGGCGGTGGAGGCGGCGGCGGAGTCGATCAGTCTGGCTCGACGCCTGCGGGAGGTGGTGACTCTCTTGGCGGTGGAGGTGGGGGTGGAGGCGGTCCCTCCAGCGGTTCGCTTTCCGCCGGAGGAACGGATATAGGCCATCTCGGCGGCGGAGCTGGAGGAGATGGCGCAAGTACCTTTGGGCCTGGCTCTGGTGGCGGTGGAGGCGGTGGCGGAAGCGGTCTCGGAGGCGCTATTTTTGTGGATAGTGGCTTGAATTTCACCATTCAAGCAATCCCAGGAATTCCCACTGTCTTCAACACCCCAAACAGTACAGCACAAGCCGGCATGCGTGGAACAGGCGGTCCTGATGCTACCGATGGGAGTGACGGATCTGCATTGGGAAATAGTATTTTTCTGCGTACGGGTTCTTCGCTCACCTTTCGAGCACAAGATGCGAATGATCTTTTGATACTGGGCGATCAAGTCTCATTTGTGGATGACACTCAGTTCGGTACAGTAGGAACAGCTGTTTCAGTCAACGGCAACGGAACTGTCATTTACAACGGAACAACCGCCTATCAAGGGACTGTCCAGATCAACAACGCGAATTTTAAAGTGAATGGACAGATCGATCAAGCGTCCATTAACGTTTGCAGAAACATTGGTTTTAGCCAGCAAAGGGGTCAGCTCAGCGGCATCGGGACCTTGACGGGTAATGTCTTCGTCAATTCCGGCACGATCTCTCCAGATACTGGGGGAACACTTACGCTCGGAAGCTTGACTCTAAGTCCAGCAGATCCGCTTAACAACACCCTTGGAAGCCTTGTCCATATCGAAATCAACTCGGGCGGGACATCTTTAGTATCCGTTACAGGGCCCGCATCGCTCGCAGGTGTCTTGGAGATCACACTCGATCCAAACGCTAATCCTGGAGCATACACCGTTCTCACTTCGTCAGGTATTACAGGCACTTTTGATTCCGTTGCTTTTACGGGGACAAGCCCAAATTATTCGCTCTCCTATCTTCCGCTCGGAACTCCTACGTTTGTGCAGTTCAATTTTTTAGGCTTTTCCCCCTCCTTTCCGACTCTTTCCACACAGGGTCTCCGAGGTAACAACCTAAGAGTTGCTAATTACCTCAATATTCTAGGCCCAGAGGCAGATTCGTTGGGATTGACAGATCAATTTGCTCTTTTAAACGATCTCTCTCCTTCGCAGTACAAAAAGGCCCTTGAAGCCATCAGCCCCTCGAGAAACTCCATTCCCTCATTTGTTTCGCAAAACACTATGTTCATGTTTTCCGGATCGCTAGGCTCTCATTTTGCGAAGAGACGTCTTGCACGCGGTGCCAGTAAAAGTCGCTTTGCAAAGGAAACGGCTTTCTTAGCTTGCAACGATTTTTTAGCAGACAATCACTCTCTTCAGAGAAGGATTTACGCACCTTGCAAAAACCCCGATTCTCAAGTATGGGCAACTGGTTTCGGTCAATTCAGCCATCAGAATTCTCAAGATCAAACGCCTGCTTTTGATTTCAACAGCGGAGGCCTTTTTGCAGCTTATGATTACGGCAATACCGATCAAGGGTACATCGGCACGCTTGCAGGATACGCTCACTCATCGGTTCACGAGCATGAACCTTCAGGAAATAGCCATTTAGATGCGGGATATATCAGCCTCTATGGAACGAAGTATTTCTCCGATTTCTTCATCGACGCTTCCGTTTGGGGCAACTATACGAAAGTCGAACAAAAGCGCACCATCTCCTTTCCTGGTTTTAAAAAGAGCGCAAGAAGTTCTTATAACGCAGAACAAATCGACCTCCACTTTGGTGCAGGATACGATTTCAATAAAAACACCGTAACTATCGAACCCTTTGCTTTAATAGATTGGGTCTTCGAATGGGACCAGAGCTATTCGGAGAAAGGAGCCGCTCCCTACAACATGACGTTCCCCTCTAGAACTTCATGGATGATACGGTTTGAAACGGGCCTCAATGGATATAAGACAACGACTTACAGCTGGGGAGTTTTTATCGCGCAGGCGAAGTTGAGCTATGTCTACAAAAAACCTCATAACGTAGGACGTCTTAACCCAGCGATTATTAGCGCTCCGACATCCTTTGTCGTCGAGGCTTTTACCGTCGAACAAAGCCTCATCTCTCCCGCCGCAGAGCTTTTTTGGCAGACAAACTGGAACGGTTTTGGATCCGTCAGCTATGCAGGAGAATTTGGAAGCGGTTACAGTTCCAATCAATTCTTCGCAAAGATCGGATACGCTTTTTAAAAGTTGTCGACTACTCCTTAAGAACAGCGGTGCAATGACCACATCGTAAGGCGTCGATCGGGATTTCCATTTTGCATTCGGGACAAGCTTTTTGCGCAAAAAGCATCGCCTTTCTATGTAGACGACTCAAAACTTTCACAAGAATAAATACAGAAAAGCCCACGACAAAAAAGTTGAGAAGCGCTCCGATAAAAAGACCCAACTCTATTGTAACAGCAGGACTGGCCTCAGAGGCCTCTTTCAACGTGAGTTTAAAGCGGCTAAAGTCAACGCCTCCAACTAAAAAACCCAAGGGGGGCATCAGAACGTGATGGACCAAGGTGTCGACAATCTTCGTAAATGAAGCTCCTAAGATGATACCCACGGACATATCGATGACATTTCCGCGACTCAAAAATTTTTTCAAATCCTGATAAAATGCCATAACACCGTTGAGATTCCTTGAAAGAAATTATCTGCAAAATAGACGTTTTTCTGAACAGCTTTGTGCTAATGAAAGCCCGTATCTACTGTTCTCGATGCAGCTTTTTCTGGCCCCTTTGCCTAAGTAGATAGAGCGTGATGCAAGAGCTCGCAGATCTGGAAACGATTGCCGTCGGAATCTACCACTGTTTGCATTTTTACATGACCAGGAACTTCGATAACGTCCCCTTCACATTTTGCGCCCTTCTTGATCATTTCGCTTTTCACCTTTTCAAGATCTTCCACAGTGAATGTGACGACGGCGTTTTGCCCAGCTTTTACCTTTTCGTGGGGAGCTTCCTGGGCAATGCCAAGACGAGAGCCTCCTTCATATCCTTCCAATTCGGCCCATCCGAACTCTTCGTTAAGCTCCATCAGCTTCAATCCCACAACCTCCGTATAGTATTTAACGGCATCTCGGATATTTTTAACGACGATCCAGCTCAGTCCAATATTTTTAACTCTCATAAAATTCCTCCGTTCATTAAGACAGTTTCCAACATCATTGAAATTTTTATCGCATATGCTCTTTCCACGCCCCTTGGGGAATGGTAACCGCCCAATTTCTCCATCCTTCTTGATTGCGATATAAATACATCTCTTCAGCCTTTACGATATGCAAGCACCCTTGGCTAGGTACGCGATCAGGAAATCGAATGCCATCCAAATGGTCTATCTCGTGTTGAAAAATACGAGCGACGTAACTAAAGTGCGTTTCATAGATTTCACGACCTTCTCTGTTTAGAGCTTTTATTTTGACCCTACTTGGTCTTTTTACGATCCCCTTCACGTTACCAGTTGAAAAGCATCCTTCATACCACTCTTCGGTTTCTTGGGAGAGCTCTATGATTTCAGGATTGATATAAATGCGAAGCTCAGAAACTCCACCCTTTCCATCTGCTTTCGTATCAACCAGAATAACACGTATATCTCGACCTATCTGTGGAGCAGCTAATCCCACCAGAATATGCTTCTTCTGGTCAGACTGCTCTCCCTTTGCAAAACTAAGCATGCGATCGAATAGCAACTGCATATGCGGGTCTTTTATGTTTTCAGCTGTCAATGAACGACAACGAACACCCAGAATAGGATCTTGGCAATCCACAAACCGAAGGGGTTCCGCTGATAAACCAAACGGTAAATTAGATAAGGTCACAAGGAGTCCAAAAATTAAAGTTCGCATAAATTTCCCAGATCATACCCATCTTCTAAATTCTATCCAATCACGTGAGGACCTTTCATATTTTCAGAGCTCTTTTAACCATCTCCTCCATCTCTAGGGGAATCTTCTTCTTGGTAAAGCGACCAAGAATAAAATAGTAAAAGAGGGACAAAGGCCCCCGAACCTCAACACGAAAAGTCACATGCGTTTTGTCAGCACCCTGATGCATAGATTGATAGCTGACGACTTTCGCAAATGAAAGGTAGGTTTCTTGAACGACCAACTTCAGAGGTTCAACCCGTATTAATAGAGTTTTGAAAAGAGGGGTCCCGACAAATTTAGTATGACCTGCAGTGCCAGCCTGGAATGGGCCATCGATTTGACTTAATTCTATCTCTTGATCCCAGGTTTTCCAATTTTCAACATCTTGCCAAACTCTCCAAATTTGCACGGGTGTGGCTGTTGTTTCGACTGTATGTTCAACGATCAACATGTTCTAAAACTTCCTCCTTTAACCATGAAATTTCTAATCCGAGTTGGGCGATCCCATACCGCAGCGCTTTGAGACGAACAGTTTTAAGAGATGAGCCGGCTAAGTTCTCCAGCCTCTCTTCAATTTTCCTGTACTCTTCGTAAGTTTTCTCGACTTTCTCTAATCTTTCCTGAAACAGCCGAACCATCTCCTTTCGATCAGTCACAAAAAAGAGTTTCAGAAGAAACTCGTTGCGCGGGGTTTCTGATCCTGTCGGACTTTCAAACCAGGCTCTAAATTCCTCTCGCCCCCTTTCTGTAATCGAAAAGATCTCTTTCTTTTTCTTCCCAACATAAGCCAGCTCGGAAATCACCTTTCTCTCTTTTGCCAAAGCCTTCAGTGTCGGATAGATTGTCGAGTCAGACTCGCGCCAGAAATACACAGTCGAACGCCCCATCAGAGCCCTGATCTCATACCCTGTGGAAGGACCCGCAAGGAGCACCCCCAAAATTGCATAGCGGGTTTTATTGAGTGATCGCATGAAAAATACCCAGTTTCTGGGCATTATGTGGGCGCTGATGATTTTTCAACTACACAAATCAATTTTTGAGCTAGCAAAGCAGAAAAAGAACTCTTTGTGTACGATCCATTTAGAGACACATGAAGATTAGCGAATATAAACATCCGGTTCTCTTTTATCTTCTATGCACGCTCACCACCTGGTTCTTCTGGTTTGCTGCGGCATATTTGAGCCACCTTCCTGCCAATGAGGGTGATTACGCCACTTGGAGCGGAGCGTTGTTGCTAGTCGGCTTAGCAAGCCCTATGGTGATTGCGTTTTTGATGATCTACCTGAACCCGCAACTACGCTCCGATCTGCTGAGCAGGCTTTTTACTTTTAAAAAGGCGCGACCCGTCTACCTCTTCTTAACATGTTTTCTGATGCTTGGAAGCATCCTATTAGCTCAGGCCGTTTCACTAATTTTCGGTTATAGTGCTGACCAGTTTGCTTTTTCAGGTGGAACCTCTTTTTCCTATTCGCTTTTTCCTGCGTGGGTCATGCTTATTTTGGCACCTGGCGTAGAAGAGCTTGCTTGGCACTCATACGGAACCGACTGCCTTCGATCTCGCTTTAGCCTCTTTACCACCTCACTGATCTTTACTATTTTTTGGGTGCTTTGGCATTTCCCCCTATCCTTTATCCAAGGTTACTACCATAGCAATATTGCTGGGATGAGCTGGATCTACGCTTTAAACTTTTCCTTCAGCCTGTTCCCTTTTGTTTTACTGATGAACTGGCTCTACTACAAAACTCATCGGAACATCATGGTCGCAGTCATTTTTCACATTACCGCTGGCGTTTTTAACGAGCTTTTTGCAACCCATCCTGACACCAAAGTGATTCAAACTCTTCTATTATCGACCTTGGCGATCATTCTGATTTTCAACGAGCCAAAATTTTTCTTCCTCAAAAAGCCTGCTCAATAATTCACGGAGAGAAGAAGAGGTGGGGGTTCAAAGCCGCTTCTTGTTCTTGCTTTCCAAGCGCTCGATGTATTTTTTTCGAATCTTTTTAAACTCTTCCTTGAGAAGATCGAGCTCCTCGTCGCTCTCGTCCTCGATCTCTAAAAAGAAGTCGCGTGTATTTTTTGTGCCATACAAGATCTCATCGAGTTTCAATTGAATTGAACGCGCTTCACGATACTGGGTGTTCTGAATTAAGATTACCATTAAGAAAGTTGTGATCGTTGTTCCGGTATTAATGATGAGCTGCCATCTTGCGTCAAATCCCAGAAAAAATCCGGAAGCAGCCCATAGGATAATTAAAAGAAGAGCCAAAAGAAATGCTATAGGAGACCCCATCCAGCGAGAGGTCTTCTCTGCTATGCCGCGGAAAGCGGATTGAAATTTATGCTTCGGCAGCGATGACTGTGCGTGAATTGAATTTTTTTCCATGAGAAACAGACCCTCTTTTTAATCTTAGCGCCGATCTCTTAACGAAGAGAATTCTTCAAACACTAAAGATCGGGACTTCTAGAATCTCGCCCAGACCCAGCCCTAGAGAGATGTAACGCAACTAGGCTTAATTCGACATAGCCAGTGTTAGATAATCCCGATCAACTTCAGAATAATAATCACAATGATTGGAACGCCCAACAACCAGAGAATGATCGCTTTTCCCATTAAGCCCTCTTTCAATGGATCTCGATTTATCTCTGAATTGCCACTGAGAGTGTTTTTATTCCACTAAAATTTCTGATCGCATTCTTTCAGAAATCTAATCGGAAAGCAGACCACTGGCCAGATCTTTGGCTAGCTTTCCATCCACAGCACTGTTGAGCTTCATAACCGCCTTCATGACCAGGCCCAGATCTTTTTTCGTCTTGGCACCTGAATCGGCGATTGCTTGAAGGACAATTTTTTTTGTCTCTTCTGCGGAAGGAGCCTTGGGCAAAAACTCTTGGATAATCGCGAGCTCGCTCTTTAACTTCCCCGCGATGTCGGGACGATTTGCTTGCTGGGCCTGTTCCAGAGCTTCCTGCAAACTGCCGAAATAGGTCTTGAATAGCTTCACGACCTCAGTGTCAGCCAGGCCCGCACGCGCGTCCACAGCCAATATTTTGGATTTCAGCATCCGCAAGGTATCTAGCCGAATCTGATCACGACTGCGCATTGCCTCTTTGATGCCTTCATTAATTCTCTCGATGATGGTCATAAATCCCCTCTTTTCAAAGTAAGATTAGGTAATTTTTGAATTTTCCCCCAATTAAAAGTTCTCGATTCAGCGAGTGAGACCGACGGCTTAGAGGAATGGATTTTTTGATTATAATTATTTTTAAATCAACACGACTAAAATTCCCATTATTCAATATTTATAACGCGCATTATAATTAGCAAGAAAAGAGAGATGGGATCATGACTGCTATTAGTAAAGCTTCCCCAAATTTCTTTCAACGTGACACCTCCCTAGCGTTCGGAATCTACAATGAAACCCGGTTAATCGCTACAGTAGCGCTAAATGCTTTTCAGATTGCAAGAGAAGTTGCTCCTCATGCGAAAGAACTTTCGAAAGGATCGCAGGTCCCTGTTGGCACAGAAAAAATTACGTTCAAAATTACGAACGAATTTCTCATCTATCTTGTCAAACCGAGCGCAAAAACCTCACCCACTCTGGAAAAAGTCGTCACGAGCCAAAGCTTGGCTAGGGTGGCAGCCTTTTTCTCACATGTAGATTTGTCCTCGTTTTGTTTTTTCAACCCCCACCGAATAAAAGAAAGCGAAATCCAGACTACCGTTAGGATCAACGTATCGCTTCCTTTAGAAATTGCCTACCGCCAGCACAAAGACTGGTTTAAAAAAATCGACATCCACCCTTCCCATCATAAATTCTCCTGTTTCGAGTATGTCATCGTGGAGTCAGGGTTTAACTTCGAAGAATTTCTGAAGTTTCTGCACCACGTAACAAAAGATCAAAGAGCTGTTTCCTTTTTCGACTACATCGCGTTTCTAAAATCCAAAGGGATGCAAGAAGCATCTTTACCAATGCAGTCTGGGGATATCCTGGTTTACTACAACGACAATAAGGAGATCATACACGCTGCTCTGGTCGCAAAAGATCCTAAGCAGGTTTACACGAAATTTGGCGACATCAACCCCTACGCCTACTTGCATCACGTCGATGAAACACCCATTGAATATGGAAAGCTTTTCCAGATCTTCCGAAAAAAAGCAGGAACCAAGTAGTAATTAATCAAAAACAACTTCGGGAAAATGGCCCTCCTAGTCGTTTGGCTGGTCGGCTCTAGTTTTGTATGTAGTGCCTTTGGGGATGTCGGTCGCAGAGTAAAAGCTGATGATTTTGAGAGCTTTATCTTTTTCTTGGTTAACGACGTTGTGCAACATGCCTTTCGGAATGAAGATTAAGTCCCCGCTTTTTACTTGAGATGTTTTTCCATTTAGGATGCTTTGGCCGGTTCCTTCAACAATTAAAATGGCCTGATCAAACGTGTGGGTCTCACTGCCGATTTCATTGTTCGGATTCGTTCGGGGTGAGATGTTCATAAACACAATTTGCTCCTGTTCGCCAGTAATAAAGGCCGTTTTCCAGTTTTCATTTTTTCTGGCTTTTTCAAGAAGGTTCTGAACAACAACTCCTTGGATTTTTTCGTTCCCATTCTCTTTGTTTTGAGCGGCGATGAACACTGTGGATAAAACTGCAAGAATCAATGAAGCAAATCCAAACGACCTCTTTCTAAATGCGACTATTTCCATGCGCAGACTCCTGGTAAATTAAAATGTGTTATATCGAATCTCTAAATGGAGGGCAAGTCAATCTGTTGCAAAGATCTTTTAGGATTTTTTCAAGAAGCAGGTTTTGAGAACAATAGTGCTTTTGCCCTCGCGGCACTCTACCTCATCTTCATTGTCGGTCAGATGGATATTCTTAAATTTCGCACCTCGTTTGAGGGTGATGGAAGACCCCTTTACCTTAAGGTCTTTAATGACCTGTACAGAGTCGCCCTCATTGAGAGGGTTTCCGTTGCTGTCTTTCACGTTCATCGTTTCTTCTCTCCTTTCAAGGAGCAGCGGGCCTTAAAGCGGTTTGGAAACCATCTGCATAACCAGCCTTGTAACCTTCAGCGCGTCCGTTGTTATAGATCTCTGTGGCGTTCTGATATCCTTTAGCGCGTCCTTCGCTGAAACCTTTGTTATACCCTTCTTCGCTTGCATCCGCAAAAAGTTTCATGATGCACTCTCCTGGTTCTAGTGCAATGGCGAAGAGCACCTGCCCTGTTCTGTAATTCACGAACAGGTGCGTACATTGTTTCAAAGTCTCTTGATTGGAGGCATTAGCCTCATCCACTTCCAGATTACCATATTTTGCATAGACTTCGATCTGCGAGCCAAGATGCCAGTCGTTGGGAACACACTCATAGTTTTTCGGTACGAGCTGAACATCATTCCACCATTCTGAAATGCTTCTCCAACGCTTGGAAAATCCAATTACCTTCCAGCAGCTTTTGTCGGATAACACGAAATATCCTTGTGTGTTTTGCAGTACAACTTTTGTGGAGAGCGCTTCTCTTTTTTCTGGCTCATCCGCACAGGCGGCTGAGCTGCTGAAAAGTACAATAACAACGAACAACCATTTTTTCATGCGACACCGTCCTTAAATCCAATGCGTTTGTAAGTTAGAAGGGAATTCTACGAAACTAGCGAATTTGTACCACTGAAAAGTTCAACCCAGCTCGACCTTATTGCGTAAATGGTGAATTTTACCACCGAGAGCACCGAGGCGCTTTGCGCAAGAAAAAATGGCAGGATGATGGGATGGTCTGAATAGGGAAAGAAAGAGACGAAGCTCTCTTTTTATCCGGGCCGCCTTGTTGATGTTTCTTTATCTCAGTCCGCTCGCTGGTAAAAACCAGACCATTTACGCACCCACCACCAGCTCCCCGATCTCTGTCTTTTTAATCCATTTTTTACTAAACTGGCGACATTTAATGGGATGGTATCGAATGAAGTATGGACTTCTTTTTTGCCTAGTATTTTCAACTCTTATTCAAGCTAAAGAGAGCGTTTGTAATTTTTCAGAGATCTCTTGCTTCCACCCCGCACCCCTTAAAGAGGAGACTATGAAAACACTAGTTGTTGTCGGAAAAGAATATGTTTCGCTCCTTAACCGCATAGGAGCAGATCAAAATCTTTCTCATGTGAAAGATGTTTTATCACTATGCGCACCCAAGTGCAAAAAAATCGTCAATGGATCGGTCTGGTTTGAAGGCAGAGAACATTTTGTATCACAGCTATTATCAACCGGAGAAAAGGTGGGATTTTGGCGCATTGAGCCCCTTGATATCATCCCCGGTAAAGATGATCGTACAGTTGTCGTGCGTTTCCTCGTGCACACCGAAAAGGCCGGGATTTGGAATACTCTTGTGATTTTACGTTGCAATAGCGAGCTTTTAATCACAGAAATCAATGAAGTATTCAACAGCTACGAAGGCCCTCGCTGAAAATCTTTTTGCGCTAGCAGTGGATTGTACTATGCATTTAACAGCACGTTTACTGCTTCAGAAATGCGAGAAGATCCGCATTCACCTGATCCTTGTGCGTTGAACAGATGCCATGTGGCGCGCCCTTGTAAATTTTCAACTGTGCGTTTTTGACAAGCTTTGAGGAGAGAAGGGCTGCAGCACCAATGGGCACGATCTGATCTTCATCTCCGTGAATGATCAAAGTAGGCACATCAAATTTTTTGAGATCTTCTGTAAAATCGGTCTCAGAAAACGCTTTGATGCAATCGTACGCGGCGTTAAAACCGCATAACATCCCTTGTAACCAGAACGAGTCGCGTAAGCCCTGTGACACGGGTTTGCCGGGCTTGTTGGCTCCATAGAACGGTGTGGCGAGGTCTTTAAAGTACTGCGATCTGTCGGCATGAACTCCGGCACGAATCTTATCAAATTCTGCTAGGGGTAATCCGCCGGGATTGGCGGCTGTCTTTAACATGATTGGCGGCACTGCACTGATCAGAACTGCTTTTGCCACGCGCTTCGTGCCGTGACGCCCTATGTAGCGCGCAACTTCACCTCCACCTGTAGAATGCCCGACATGGACCGCTTTTTGTAGATCGAGGGCTTCTACGAGTTTTGCAAGATCATCCGCATAGCTGTTCATCTCATTTCCGCCCCAAGTCTGGCTTGACTTTCCGTGGCCGCGGCGGTCGTGTGCAATACATCGATATCCCTTGGAGGCAAGAAACAGCATCTGATCTTCCCAAGCATCGGCACTTAAGGGCCACCCATGACTGAAGACAATCGGCTGACCAGTTCCCCAATCTTTGTAGTGGATCTGAATATCTGCGTTATTCTCTTTACCAACTGTGATGTAGGGCATGCAAAAACCTCCTCCTGCTTTAACTGTTTTCTCTAACGCCTAAAAAGGAAGAAGTCAAGTTCTCGATTAAAAAGCCCTCCTGCCCTATATGTGAGTTTTTATGCAGGAGGAAATTTTATGAAAACCTTAGGCGCGCTACTCGGAGTTCTCTTTCTATCGCTTAGCGTAGAAGGACGATGTGAAAATGAAGAGCCATCGAATCAGATCGCACACGGCGGTAGTCGCGGCCATGGAGGAGAACATGGTGGCAGAGGGCACGAAGGTGGTCATGGAGAGCACCACCACGAAGGTGAACACCATGACGGTAGATACCACGATGGAAACTACTATTACGAAGAGGGAGGCCCCGATTATTTTTATGAACCCTATGACGAACCAGCTCCGTTATTCTGGGGCGAGGAAGAAGAGGAGGGAGAGTGGCATGGAGACCATGATCACGGGCACGGAGAGCATCATGACCATGAGGGTGGACATGGGCACGGAGGCCACCACTAACTACTACTTCAAATCCCTTGTGTAATCGAACCAGGTATCTAGATAATAGGTCGTGATAACGCTCCAGTTACTTCTTGTATACGTAACACTTGTTCCATTCTCGATCTTAAAATTAAAGTACCAGTCGCGCCAGGAGGCATTTGTAAGCGTTGAAAGGTGATCGATCAGTGCCTGTGGTGCCTCTCTGTCGACGATGATCCCATACCGATGATTCCAGGAAAGGGATATCCGTGTGCGTTTCTCTCCAATTTCTAACCGATACTCTCGAACTGCTTTGAAAGTATGCCCCATCGGGTTGTGCAAAATCCGCACCATATACTCTTTGTTGTCCAAACGATAATGAAAAACCTTATTCACAAATCCTGCTGAACTAAACAGCTCTTTAATTTCAGCATCCGCTTTTGAGTTGTCGATTTCTGTGTAAGTTGTAACCGGTCGCAGCGATGCAAAAAGTTCTGGGGGAACCTCCTCATAACCTCGTAGATCGATATAGAAATCCGGATTTTGCGTATTTAGCTCCGGAATCAGATCTTTGAGGTGACTAATCAATTCGAATGGAAGATCTGCCATGATCCCCAGTGGCCAGGTTTGTGGAGAGGAGACCTCCTCAACCCATAGACGTTCTCTGTGCGGATTGTGAATGATTGTGATCGGATAGGTGTAGTCTCCAAATGGATAGTCGACTGTGACCTGAGAAAATTCCCGCGAATGCACGCAGGCGAGGATTTGCGCATCCGCTGCGGCATCAAAATTTTCGGCATATGCAGAAATGCACACCAACAACGCTGCAACGAATCCAAAAAAAGCTTTTCTCATACCCCCTCCCTTTAAAATTGGGCGAAGCCATGGTATCTCGCTCTTTTTGATTTATGCAAGAGCCTATAAACAAAGAAAGAGGACAACTGTGGTTGTCCCCTTAATCGAAAATCTGCTTAAGATTTGTGGTCTACTGGCTTGAAGACATAGGCTGCGCAAGCACCTGCGAGGAGGTTTGCTACGAAGAAGATCCAGAGATCGGACCATGAGCTGAGCTTCATGACTGTTACGCCAAGAGCAACAGCGGGGTTAAATGCTGCACCGGAGATCGGGCCAACAGCATAGGCACCGACGAGCACAATGAATCCAATCGCCCATCCATAGAATGAGTTGCCTTTTGTTGCTTTTGCAATCGCTACGTTGAGGACAACGAAGCAAAGAGCGAAGGTAAAGAGAAACTCTGCGACAAACGTTTTTACTAGATCGTAAGGAGGCGCGCTGATAGGCGGAACACCCTTGTAGTAAACGGTTAACAGAGCCGCAACGACTCCGGCAACAAGCTGCACAATCCAGTAGGCGCCGAGATCTTTCTTTGAAAGTTTACCACGCAAAAAGACGGCAAAAGAGACGGCGGGATTGTAGTGACCACCGGAAACATGACCACCGGCGAAGACCATCACGGCCAGTACAGAACCAATTGCGAGTGGGGCGAGTGGCCCTGCGCTATTTGGTCCAATGACTGTCATGCCGACGGTAAAAACCAGAAAAAAAGTTCCAATGAATTCGTAGACGTACTTCATCTCTCCACTCCTGGGTTAAAAATTTCATGTTACCAGAGTGGGCAAAAAACTCATTCTAATTTTTTATTGAGTTCATCCCAACGTAAGTAGAGTCTCTCGATCTCTGTTTCTGCAAGACCAATTGCTGTGCATAGCTCGGAAAGCCGTTTGGAATCTTGAGCGACCTCTGACGATGACAAAAGGCTGTTAAGCTGTTTAACCTCCTCCTCTAGCTGCGCGATCTTTCCCTCGATTTTTTCATGCTCGAGCTTTTCTCCGTAGGTCATTTTACTCTTCGGAGCCGTCACCTCTTTTTTCTTCTCTTTCGGTCTCTCGGTAGATTTATCCGTCTTTTTTGAAGCTTGCCACTGCACATAATCAGGATAGAGCTGTACATCATCTGGATCACCTAAGACGAGAAGCGCGTTACATGTGCGATCCAACATACATCGATCGTGCGTGATGAGCACAACCGCCCCAGGAAAATCGAGAAGGCTCTCTTCGAGTGTTTCAAGCGTTGGAATATCGAGATCGTTTGTCGGTTCGTCGAGAAGAAGGAGATCAGCAGGTTGAAGCATCAGATGCGCGATGGCAATGCGCGCCTTTTCCCCTCCTGAAAGTTTTCCGATCGGCATCTCTAGAATGTCCGGAGAGAACAAGAAACGTTTGCACCAGCCGTTTACGTGTATCGACTGGCCGCGGAAAAGTACGTAATCGCCATGCGGGCATAGTGCTTTGCGAAGAGTGATATCGGGCGGAAGTTGGGCACGATGTTGATCAAAATAGACAATGGCAAGAGGATCGGCTCGTTTAATCGTTCCCTGATCTGGAGTCGCCTCTCCTGCGATGAGTTTTAACAGAGTGGTTTTGCCCGATCCGTTGGGCCCCATGAGACCGATTCGCGTTCCCGGAGAGAGAGTGAAGTCGAGATGTCGGAAGAGCACCCGACCATTCACCTCCTTAGAGAGATTTTTCGCGACAAGAAGTTTTCTTGTCTCTCGCTCGCTCGCAGCAAAATCGATCTCGGCGCGTTTCTGCACATTTCTCCCCTGGACCTGGGAGAGATCCTCTAAAAGCTCATGCGCCTCGTCGACCCTGGACTTGGATTTTGAGGTGCGCGCCTTCGGTGATCTGCGTAGCCAGTCGACCTCTCTGCGTGCCTTTGATGCCATCGACCGCTCCTGTTCGAGCTGTCCCTTCAAAAAATTCTCCTTTTGTTCGAGAAATTCGCTATACGAACCATCTATTGCAAATATCCCCCCAGGAAAAGCTGGATTAATCTCCACCGTGCGGTTCGTTACATTTTGGAGAAAGTAGCGATCATGACTGACGAGAAGATATCCATGGACCTCACGCAGAAGAAACTTTTCAAGCCAGAGAATCCCTTCAAGATCAAGGTGGTTTGTAGGCTCGTCTAAAAGAAGGAGATCGGGAGATTTGATGAGTTGCTCGGCGAGGCTAAGGCGCTTTTTCCATCCACCAGAAAGGCGTGCGGCTGAGGGTTCTGCGCCTGTGAATCCCAGCTTGCTCAACCAGGTCTCTGCGAGATGCTCTTTCTCATAGTCGGCTTTTTCTCGATCATCGCTTAGGGCATTGATGAGAATACTCTTGGGCGGCAAATCGGGAAACTCACACGACTGTGGGACATAGCCGAGACGCAAGCCCCGTTTTGCGGAGAGAATTCCCTCATCAGCTTTTTCAATTCCCGCAAGGATTTTTAGAAGAGTGGATTTCCCTGCGCCATTCGGGCCAATGAGTCCCAGACGATCGCCAACAAAAATACTGAGTGATAGCCCTTCGAAAAGGGGACGTGAACCAAATGATTTGCTTAGAGATTGACAGCTGATAAGTAAAGGAGTGGTCATAATTTGTTTTTTAAATTAGAAGGTAGAAGAGATAAACATATGGAGTATTAGATGAAAATCCCACCCATTTCCTCTACGTATCAGTCCCAACCTCCTGCGTCAGATCCGATTGTACAGGAATTTAATCAGTTATGGAACAACTGGTTCAATCACCCTACAAAACAATCTGCAGAAGCTCTTCTCGCTTTTATGAAAAAGAATCACGACCATTTTGAAGAGCTGGCAAAGCACGCGCCCCTTCCACATCCCGATGTTCCTTTTGATGAAGCCTATGATGCGGCAATCAAAACCCTCCAATCCTGGATCGACCATGGGTGCAACCCTAATGCGACAACTGCCCCCTCCGAATTCATCTCGGATGTCGCTAAATGGATCAACTACGCCGGAAAGTAGAAAATGAGGAAACTCTTCGACTGGATAAAAAAAGAGACCGTCCACGTTTTCCCAGTGTTTCTCTTCTTTTTTATCTGTTTTAATGTGATCAACCTCACACTCAGTTTTTTATTAAAACGAGCAGGCCTCTCCCCCTTCACATACGTTGAAATTTTGATAGCCGCAGGGCTGATTGCAAAAATCCTGCTCGTCATCGACCATCTTCCAGTGGTGAACATTTTTCATAGACACCCTCTCATTTATACCGTTGCATGGAAAACTCTGTTCTACTCGATGATCACCCTATGCGTACGAATCACCATAAGATTTACCCCCTTTCTCGAGGGTATTGAGAGTTTAAAGCTAGATCTCGACAACTTTCTTGCGCAAATGGACTGGAGGCTCTTTTTTGCTATCCAAGTTTGGAACCTCATGCTCTTCTTCATTTTTGTGACGGGGCGCGAGCTAACACGCGTGATCGGCCCCGCAAAAATGCGTCAGATCTTTTTTGGGCAGTGAAAATTCGATAAATTATATAAAAATTTTAAATGATTAATTGTTAATAATTTATGAAATACCATTAGGACAGAAAGTCCATTTTTTCTGGACATTCTGTCCGCAGTATGCGAACATGAAGTTTATGGACACAACACTCCAAGAACTTCGAAATGCGGTGAGGGGCGAGGTTTTTGATAATCAGATTCTCATGTACTCATTGAGAAAATACAAAAAACCTCGAGACAAGATCTCCTCTCTTCTTAAAAACGAGTCCATTATTCAAATCAAAAAGGGGATCTACATATTTGGAGCTTCCTATCGAAGAGGCCACCTATCCCTCGAAACTGTGGCGAGCATGCTTGTACAACCTTCATATATTTCTAGAGAATTTGCCCTACACAAATATGGCCTTTTACCAGAACGTATCGAGACCGTCACAAGCATGACGACAAAGAAAAAAAAGACATTCGACACTCACCTAGGCCGCTTTGACTATTACTCTTTGAACTATGAGAAATTCGGAATCGGCGTGCAGATGAAAACCATCGCGAACGAAGGCGGGTATCTTTTCGCCACAAAAGAGAAAGCTTTGGTGGATTGGATAGCCTCCATTCCTCCCATTCCTAACCGAGAGACCCTTCGATTCTTCCTTTATGAAGAATCGAGAATAGAAGAAGCCGCGCTTCTCCCACTCAACCGTCGTCACTTAGAAGAAATCGTAAAAATTTACCACAATCGTAACGCAACCCTATTATTGACTCTTTGATATGACAACTCCTTTTCAAAGCATACTAAAGCGATATACCTGTAAGACAAAAAACGATTACGTAAATGCTATTCATGAAATCATCCAAGAAATTGCACTTGTCGGATTATCTCGAGCAAAGTTCTTTGAGCACGCATCTTTTTATGGTGGAACTGCCCTCCGTATTCTATATGGGCTCGACCGGTTCAGTGAAGATCTCGATTTCTCTCTCTTAAAACCCGAAGCAAATTTTAATCTTCACCCTTATCTTCGCAGCATTGAAGAGGAGCTCCAAGCATTTGGTATCCGTGTAAAAATCGAACAAAAAATTAAACACCCCCCTTCTCAAATTCTCTCAGCTTTTCTAAAGACAAATACCCTCGAGACATTTTTTTTAGTTGATCTTCCAGAACAAGAACGACAAAAGATTCATTTAAATGAACAATTAAAGATCAAATTCGAAGTAGACGTTGATCCTCCACCCAATTTTGATACCGAAGTCAAATTCTTGCTGTCGCCTATTCCTCACTCGGTACGAAGTTTTACTCTACCCAATCTTTTTGCAGGCAAAATGCACGCTCTCTTATTCCGAGAATGGAAAATCCGCATAAAAGGACGCGATTGGTATGATTTTGTCTGGTTCGTTTCAAATAAAACGCCAATTTATTTGCCTCATCTGGAAGCACGCATGCGTCAATCCAAAAATTGGAACCGCTCCGATTCGCTCACCCAAAAAATATTCGAAAACTTACTTGTGGAAAAGATCGACAAACTCTCGATCGAAATGGCAAAAAACGACATTCTCCCCTTTCTTCGCGATAAAAGAAGAATCGAGGTCTGGTCGAGGGAGTTTTTTTTGAGCTTAATTCCTCAAATTTTATACACCTAAGAGGCTGTTAACGGAATTGTCTAAATTCTTATTCTCAGCTGTAGAAGAAGGATTTGGAAAATTCCGTTAACAGTCTCTAGGCATATAAAATCATAAGACATCCGCCGCGATGGCTGCGAGCTCAGAGCGCTCAGTCTTCTCGAGAAAGACATGCCCAAAGATCGGATACTGTTTGAAACGTCCTACAAGGTAGGTAAGCGCGTTCGAGTCTTTATCCAGATAGGGATTGTCGATCTGCGTTGGATCTCCTGTGAGAATCACCTTTGTTCCTTTGCCGGCACGAGAAACGATCGTCTTTACCTCGTGCGGTGTGAGGTTTTGCGCCTCGTCGATGATCATATACATTTTTGGAAGAGAGCGACCACGAATGTAGGTCACCGCTTCCATTTCGATCTTTTTGCTCTCGGTGATCCACTTTTGCGTTTCTGCGCCATTTCCTTCTCCACTTGTTGTCTGACAGAGAAATTCCAAGTTGTCATAGATCGGTTGCATCCAGTGGAAGAGCTTTTCTTCTTTGGTTCCAGGGAGATATCCGATATCTTTTCCGAGAGGAATCACAGGGCGACTGACGAGAATGCGCGTATATAGCCCCTCATCAAACACCTTGCGCAGACCAGCGGCAAGAGCGAGAAGTGTTTTTCCCGTTCCCGCAGGCCCTACCAACGTAATGAGCTTCACATCATCGCGCAAAAGAAGATCAAGCGCGCACTTCTGTTCCAAGTTAAGAGGTAAAATTCCCCAGATATCTCGAGAAACTTTAATCAGCGGCTCAAGACGCTTCGTGAGCGAATTATATTTTGCAATTGCAGTGGACTGCTCGGGTGAGTTCAGAAGGCAATACTCATTGGGAAGAAGATCGGGAATATCGATTGCTAGAGAGCCATCTTTAAAAAAAGTGTCGATCTCCCGCTTTGGCACCTCAACTTTGCGATAACCTTTATAGAGACGATCGTAGGAGACCTTCAAATTTTCATAATCTTCAGCCTCAATGCCGATGGCCTCGGCTTTGACGCGCATAACAAAATCCTTGGTAACCAGAACTACTTTTTGACCGGCCTCTTGAATCTGAAAAGCTACGAGGAGAATCTTGTGCCCAGGCCGATCTACAGCTAACGGGAAAGCGCGCTTTTCCGTCGTCTTGCTTTCGACGTAGATCCGTACAACAATGCCATTCTCAATTGAAACGCCGCTGTGAAGAGCACCGGCATTTCTCAGCTTTAAGCTATCGATATAACGCACAACCTGCCTGGCGTTCTTTCCGAGCTCGTCAGAGTAGCGCTTCATGCCGTCTAGCTCTTCTAAAACCGCTAGAGGGATGATCACATCATTATCTTTAAATTTTCCTATTGCATCGGGGTCATGAAGTAGAACGTTGGTGTCGATGACAAAGGTCTTTCTCGCCATTCGCAGATTCTCCTTTTAGGGTGTGATCGGCCAAAAATGTGAGAATATAATAGCTCCATCCTTCGGACAATCATTATTTTGCAATCTTTCTAAAACATTAATAATCAAACACTTATAATATATATTCAGCACACAAATCGCAAGACTGCTAATTTTATTTGCTCCTGAAAAACCTGTTTTGTATAATGACAATTTCAAAGATCCAAGTTGCTCAAGGAGGCAAAAACCATGAGAATCAACTACAAAATACTTAGCATCCCCCCCTACATCTCTACGACATGGAAGAACGTCGCATCTCTCCATGTTGAACAGGACAATGACGTTCTACTCCTTATCGTGGTTCTTTTAAACGGTCAGCGGATAGAAATTCCCAACCTCGAAGGGCCTGTCATTGAAGGAATTTTTCAAGCTCACGGAAAGTTCATGGAGCAAGAGCTTTCAAAACCTATGCTCAGAGAAAATTCTGCCGGCCAAATTCTCCCAGAACAACTGATGAGCTTCCCATTGAAAATTTCTATGGGAGGGCTCGACGGCATGGGAACCCTTTTACAGCACAACCCACAGCAGACCGACGCCCCTCCCCTTCCTCCGGAAGTGTTGAACAAGATTGCCTTCATTTGCAAATCGATGAGCCTCGATGAGAGCGCGAACCTCCCGGAAGCAGAGCCGCACTGCAATTGTGTCCATTGCCAGATCGCGCGCGCCATGCACCAAAACCTAGAGAATCTTGCAGATGTTTCTACACAAGATGAGGAAGTAACTGCTGAGGATCTAAAATTTCGCACATGGGATATTCAGCAAACCGGAGATAAACTCTACATGGTTTCGAACCCCCTCAACAAAGAAGAACATTACAACGTCTTTCTGGGAGATCCTGTAGGGTGCACATGTGGCGAAAGAACCTGTGAGCACATTCAATCTGTCCTCCGCAGCTAGATAATGATCGAGAAACGGTAACGCACTGAAATAAAATCTTTCTTCCGTAACGTTACCGATTGCGTTACCGTTTTCCGTTTTTTCTTTTCTTGCATTTTTACGTGGTACAAAAAAAAGCCAGTTCCTAGAATGTCGATAAGTTCATCATGAATTGCGACAGAAGGAGTTCCCGCATGTCTAAGTCTAAATTTTTTGCACTGCTCAGCGCAACCATTTGCACAACAGCACTTTCTGCAGATGGCGGCGGTGAAGATTTACTAGTTCCACAAGAGGTCCGCCTCTCTCATCCCGAAGAGGCCGCAGCTGCTGAACCTTCGTCGATTGCCCAACTAGCGCCAGAAGCAACACAAGCTCCTGCTAAAACAACAGCACCCGAACGCGCCGTGTCGCCCTTTACTGGAAAGGTCAAAGGAAAAAAAGTCCGCCTCCGTTTAAAAGCCGATATGGATAGCCACGTTATTCGTGAGCTCGAAAAAAATGAACTCCTCTCTGTTGTTGCCGAAAAGGGAGATTTCTGGGCTGTACAAGCTCCGGCGGATATGAAAGCCTATGTCTTCCGCAGTTTCATTCTCGATCACGTCGTTGAGGGCAACCGCGTCAACGTACGTCTCCAACCCAGTACAGAAGCGCCTGTGATCAGCCATCTGAATATGGGGGAAAAGGTCCAAGATACTGTCTGCGCTGCTAACAACAAATGGTTAGAGATCGGTGTTCCTGCTCAAACACACTTCTACGTTGCAAAAGAGTATATCGAAAATGTCGGTGGTCCTGAAGTTAAGGCTCAGATAGATAAACGACGCACCTCCGTAGAACAGCTTCTCGATGCCGCAATCCTTCTTGGAAAAGCTGAGCTCCGTAAATCCTACGACGAGATGGATATCGATCGTGTTTCTCATAGCTACAAGACGATCATCAATGATTACACAGACTTCCCTGAGCATGTCGAAAAGGCAAAAGAACAGCTCGCAAGCATGCAAGAAGCCTATGTCCAAAAGAGACTCTCACACAAATCAGGCTCTTCTTCACATAGCCAAGAAGAGAAAAAACACGAAGCTGTTGCTCAAGCTGACCTGAAACAGATCACAGACAGAATGAAGATGTGGGAGCCTGTCGAAGAGGCGATGTTCCTCTCCTGGGCCCATCTCAATGAAGAGAAAACTCTGGACGAATTCTACGAAGAGCAGAAGCTGGCTGCCGTCCCAATCACAGGAATCATCGAGGCATACATACACCCTGTTAAGAATAAGCCGGGCGATTTTATCATCCGAGACAAGGATCTTCCTGTAGCCTACGTCTATAGCACCAAGATCAACTTACAAAGCCTCGTAGGCAAAAAAGTGACGCTTCTCGGATCTCCAAGAGCGAACAACAACTTTGCCTTCCCCGCCTACTTCGTCTTAGGCGTGGAGTAACAAAGAGGGGCTCACCACAGAGCCGCAGAGGAAAAAGAAAGAGAAGTTCTTCGTTTCATTTAACACCCCTAGCGTTAAATGAGACAGTGCTCATGTCTTCCACATGACTATGTGCAAGACATAAAAAACCACTCCGAAACTCTGCCCGTAGCTGTCCTTCTCTGTGCAGTCTCTGTGTTCTCTGTGTCTCTGTGGTGAATCTTGAATTTTATGGAATTACGCGATTTTGCCATTCACATCCTCAGTGCTGAGACATTAGAGGATAAACTTTTCGATCCTCCTTTTCTCACGGATGAGAATCCAGGTGCTCCACTCCTCTGGAAAGAACCGGCACGCCCTCCAGGCATGGGATTCAGACGACACACCTCAAAAGAAAAACTGCCCGCCTTTCACGAACATGGAGACCAGGACAAACGGGCAATCTGTTTGCATAGATTTGCGGGTCATGAGCTTTTAGCCGTTGAGATCATGGCTTACGCTCTCCTTGCTTTTCCAGAGGCCCCTAAACACTTCAGACGCGGTGTTGCGCACACGCTTCGTGAAGAACAGGGGCACGTGCGTTTGTATATGAATCGCATGACAGAACTCGGCTTAAAGTTTGGAGATCTTCCTCTTTACAAACATTTTTGGGCGCATGTTCCCTTCTTGACCTCCCCTCTTCACTACGTCAGCGTGATGAGCTTAACTTTTGAAATGGCTAATCTCGACTTTGCCCCTCTCTATGGTCGTTCCTTTGCACGCAATGGAGATGAGGCTTCCGCGGCGCTGATGCAAACGATTTTAACCGATGAGATTGGCCATGTTTCGTTCGGATATCAGTGGCTAAAGAAATTTAAAGATATTAATCTTTCTGACTGGAATGTCTGGCGAGAACATGTTCCCCCACTTCTTACCCCAGACCGCGCAAGCGGGTTTGTGGTGATAGAAGAGCACAGAAAAAAAGCCGGCATTCCCCAAGAGTGGATCGAACAGTTTAAGAAAATTAGGAAATGAATGGCTCCTTCTCATCTTCAATCGGTCGCCTTTTTTGGGCTCGATGCAGAGGTGATCGATGTAGAAGCTGACGTCAAAAAGGGAAGCAAGAGCCACTTTGTCATCGTCGGGCTTCCCGATACCGCTGTCAAAGAGTCTAAAGATCGCGTTCTTTCCGCCCTCAATAATTCTGGGTGGCAGGTCGAATCTGAGTGCATCGTGAATCTTGCCCCCGCAGATTTAAAGAAAGAAGGAGCTCTTTACGACCTTCCCATTGCCCTTGCTCTTCTTCTTTCACAAGGGCAGATCTCCTCCTCAACTGCATCCGATTTTTTATGCGTCGGAGAGCTCTCTTTAACTGGCCAAATGCGCCCAATGCGCGGTGCTCTTGCAGCTGCACTCCTTGCGCGCAAACTGGGGAAAAAGGGGCTCCTTCTTCCCAAAAGCCAGGCAGAAGAAGCGGCTGTTGTTTCAGGAATAGATATCATCGCCATCGAAAATTTAAATCAGGCGATCCAATTTTTACAGAAGCCGGGAATATTTTCTCCGACCACAACTTCTCAGGTCTCTGAAAAGCGGAAAGAGAGTATCTCAATAGACTTCTCTGAGATCAAGGGCCAAAGCGCAGCAAAACGCGCGCTCGAAATCGCCGCAAGCGGCGGTCATAATCTGCTTCTCTTTGGTCCTCCAGGAACCGGAAAAACGCTTCTCGCCAAAGCACTCGGCGGCATTCTTCCTCCCCTATCTTTTGATGAAACACTGGAAGTCACGAAAATCCACTCTCTCGCCAACCTTCTCCCTGAAGGCTCGGCGCTTGTACATGAAAGGCCTTTCCGAAACCCTCATCACACCATCAGCGCCATCGGTCTCGTGGGTGGAGGTCGTATGCCCCGCCCCGGAGAGCTTTCACTCGCCCATCTCGGCATCCTATTCCTTGACGAGCTTCCAGAATTTTCAAGGCATGCCCTAGAAGTGTTGAGACAGCCCCTTGAAAATCGGACGGTTACAATCACGCGTGCAAGCACGACTCTCACCTTCCCCACGCAGTGTCTCTTTGTTGCCGCCATGAACCCTTGTCCCTGTGGATATCTTGGTCATCCGCAAAAGCCGTGTCGTGATACTCCCTCTCAGATTGAACGTTATCGAAGTAAAATCTCAGGCCCTCTTCTCGACCGGATCGATATGCATATCGAAGTTCCTCCTATTCCCTTTCTTGAGCTCTCTTCCGAACAGAAGGCCGAACCGAGCACTCATGTACGCGAACGGGTGATGAAAGCTCGGGCTCTCCAACGCGCGCGCTTCGGGCGCGAGAAGAGCAATGCAGAGATGAGTGCAAATGAACTGAAACAGTTCTGCGGACTAGATCCCTCCTCACAAAATCTTTTACGACAAGCGATCGACAAAATGGGTCTTTCCGCGCGCGCCTACGCGCGTATCCTAAAGGTCGCGCGCACGATCGCCGATCTCGATGCCAAAACATCAATCTCCAGCGAACACCTCATGGAAGCCCTCAGCTTCCGCTCTTGGGAGGCGGTAGCAAAATGACAGGAGTTATCGCCTTCTTCTTTCCGGAAAGAAGCTTTTCGTTGTAGTCTATAGGAGACCTTTTAAAACCATGAGGTACTTGCATGCTCCATCGTGTGCGTTGTCGAGGTCTTCATCGCTCTTGTTCTTATCTTGATATGCCAAAAGAGATCGTTGGTGAATATGCAGAAAAAATCGGCGTTGAGATTCGCGAAGGGTTTTTATTGGGCGTCGAAGATCTCCTTCAAGAGATCTCTCAACTCCCGCCCTTATGGCAAAAAAAATTCATCGAGCGCGGTTCCATCTATCCTGAACTCTTTCCTCTTGTAGGAAAGCTCCCCGATGGAAAAGTTCTCACCTATGTCGAAGTTACAAAGGAACACAACTTATCTACGGTTGCCCTACTCTGTTTGAGCCTCGTGATCAAGGTGATAAAGATTTGGCGTCATGCGGAAGAGCGGTCTCAGGAAGGCGCGGCACCTTCTCGATGAGTTCGAGAGGGTCGAGATCGACAGCAGAACTTGTGGCGCCAAGCTCTCTAAATTTGCGGGCGGTGACGAGAACGCGCGACTCGAGCGAGCCCATCGCTTTGTTATACGCATCGACAGCTCCGCCAAGAGAGCGTCCCATGCGAGAAAAATGGTCGCTCATATCGACTGTTCGTTTATAGAGCTCTCCGCCGAGCTTTTCTAACGTTTCTGCATGCTTTGATAAGCTCTCCTGCTTCCACCCATAAGACACTGCGCGCAAGAGCGCAATTAGCGTTGTGGGTGTTGCGAGGATCACCCCTTGCTCTACGCCAATTTCGATGAGAGAGGGATCAAATTCAAGTGCTGCAGAAAAGAAGGTCTCTGCTGGAAGAAAAAGGACGACAAATTCAGGTGTCGGTTGAAAACGCTCCCAATAGGCTTTTTTGCTGAGCGCAAGTACGTGCTGTTTAACCTGACGCGCATGATCTGCAAACTTCGCTTGCCGCACTCCATCATCTGTTGCCTGAATCGCCTCAAGGTAGGCTTCAAGAGGCACCTTGGCATCGACAATCACCTTTCTTCCTCCAGGCAAATGAACGATAAGATCGGGTCTTAGACGCCCCTCCTCATCTTCGAGGTGATTCTGTTCTGTGAAATCACAATGGTTCATCATTCCTGCCAGCTCCACCACTCTCTTGAGCTGAATCTCTCCCCATCTTCCACGGGCAATCGGAGAGCGGAGCGCTTTTACAAGTGTCGCTGTTTCATGCCGCAGCTGCTTCTCCGTTTCGACAAGCGAACGGAGCTGCTCTTGCATCATCTGCTGTTCTCCCTTTCTCTCTTTTTCAATGAGTCGAAGCCCCTGATCCAACTTCTGCAAAGACTCCTTCATAGGAGCCACAAGCTCGTTGATCGTCTGTTGCCGCTTTTCCAGATCTCCTTTCGCAGCTTCTTGAAATTTTTCGAGCGTTGCCCCGGCAAGCTTAAGAAACGATTGGCTATTTTTCTCGAGAGCATCGTGAGAGAGGGCCTTAAACGTCTGCGATAGCCGCTCGCTCTCTTGTTTAAGAAAAAGATTTTTCTCCTCGAGACTATTCTCTTTGATTTTGAGCGCGAGAAGCTGCTCCTCTAATTGAGGAATCAGCGCATTTTTCTTTTCAGAAAGAGAGAGAAGAAGAAGCGCTTCTTTGCGTTTGCTCCTCTCATAAAAATAGAGCAGGCAGGTCAAAAATAGGGCAAGAGTGAATCCTAGTATCATCACTCCAGTTCATCCTTGTCTGGCTCAAAATCTTCAAGAGTTTTCGATTTCTTACCCGCAATAATGCGGATAATCGAGAGGATCCATCCGAGCACAATGTATCCCCACGAGATGAGGACGAGCATGCTCGCAAAAAAGTAGAGAATCCCATAGAGCACAAAGATCGCCATGAGCACTGTCAAAAAGACCAGCTGGAATGAGGGCACGCGAAAGTGAAGCATCTTAAGGCTCGGAAATTTCCAGCGACTCACCATGAAATACCCTAAGATGATCATGAGCGAAGGTAGAATAATTGCATGCATCTTGTCCGTGAGAGGGATGAGTTCTTGACCAAGAGAAGAAGCAAAAAAGAGATTTGCAGAAACAGCTGCTATAGCAGCCATCGGGATTGGAAGCCCCGTGAAGTGTTTTTTCTGCGCGGCTGTCAGATCCGCATTTCCTTTGGCTTCAGTCGCCTTTACATTGAAGCGGACTAAGCGTAAAACGCCGCCGATCGAGTAGAGCATGGCTCCTGTAACCGCGAAAAACGAGAGCCCTGTTCCCTGTTCAAGTGAGAGGCTTTTGAGAAGAAGCACCGATGGCGCAACGCCGAAAGAGATCGCATCCGCAAGCGAGTCGAATATAAAGCCAAACTCACTCTCGGCATGAAATGCGCGCGCTACTGCACCGTCGACAAAATCTGCGAATGCGGCAACGAGAAGAAGAAGTGTAGCCGTATAGAGAACCTGATATGTTCCTGAACCAGGTTCTACCATGTTCACCTTGAAGATCACAAAGAGACCACACGCGAGACCAAAAGCGGTGATGATATTGGGTACCAGGTAAATCCTTTTCAAAGTTGCTCTCCGTTTATTTTTAGGATATCTGAAATCGAGTACAAAGTGAAGAGACTTTGTGATTTAGGAAGACGCAGATTTTTTTCTAGACTAAAAGCTTTTGGCTACTATATATGGTGTGTATATAAAGTTTACCCTACCACATCTAGTACTTTCAGGAGAATGGAGCTATGCCCAAGAAGACCCCTTTGTCTACAGAATCAACATCTTCCGAACTCGTCTCAACTCTTAAAGCAGCGGCTTTAAAGAAGGTGACGACATCAGAAAAATCTTTCACGGTCGTCAAGCGCAACGGCGCTGTCGTCCCTTTCCGCAAGGAGAGAATCTACCAGGCGCTAGAGGCGGCGTTCCGCGATACAAAGAAAGTGGGTAAAACCGCTCCGCTCCCTGAGGAGATCGCCCGTTCTGTCGAGGAGGTCACGGACAGCGTCGTCCAAGAACTCTTTAGATTAGCAGAGCAGGGAGCCTCTCTAACTGTTGAGGGAATTCAAGATCTCGTCGAGGTAACGTTGATGAAGTGCGACCACCACGATGTTGCACGCGACTACATCATCTATCGAGATAGCCACAAAGCTTTACGCGAAGATTCTCCACAAAATCTCACCATCATGCGCAAAGATGGTGTGAGTGTACGATTCAATCCAATGAAGATCGCTTCCTCTATAGAAGGAGCTTTCCGCCGCTCTCGAAAAATCGAGGGTCCCTCTCCTCAAGAGATTGTCGATGCTGTGAATCTTCTCACGCAAAAAGTTGTTGCACGCGCTGTTTCTCTCTCAAAATCTGGGCTCCCTCTCAATGTTCTGATCATCCAAGAGGAGATCGAACAGCAGATGATGCGAGAAGGTTTTTTCACTGTGGCAAAAGAGTTAATCCTCTTCCGTGCAAGCCAAGGCGAAGAGACCCTTTCAGCTGAACAGAGACACCCAGAAGAGCAAGATCAGCCTCTTAGACAATTCACAATCCAGAACGAAGCAGGAAAAACCCGCACCTTAAACGAAAAAGAGCTAAAAGCGCGCCTAACATTTGCTTGCCGTGCGCTGGAGCACCTCGTCTCTCCCGATGAGCTTCTTGAGAGCTCGATTGGAAACTTTTACGAAGGGATGAAAGAGAGCGAAGTCGATATGGCCAATATTCTGGCGGCGCGCTCGAAAATCGAAGTCGAGCCTGCTTATGCTACGGTTGCTTCACGGCTTCTCTTGGACGTTCTCTATCGCGAAACGCTCGGCATTCCTGCCTCCGATCCAAATTTAGAGTCGGCTCACCGCGCCTACTTTAAAAACTACTTTAAACATGGAATCTCTCTGAAGAGAATCTCTCCAGATCTTCTCCAATTTGACCTGGACAAACTCTCTACCGCCATCCAGCTTCAACGAGATGATCTCTTCTCCTACCTCGGATTGCAGACTCTCTATGATCGTTACTTTATCCATGAGATGCAAAGACGTCTAGAAACACCGCAAATCTTCTGGATGCGCGTGGCGATGGGTCTTGCTCTCTGTGAAAAAGAGAATAAAGATGAGCGGGCGATCGAGTTTTATAACATCCTCTCCAAATTTCTCTTTGTATCGAGCACTCCAACTCTCTTTAACTCGGGAACACTCCACCCACAACTCAGCTCCTGCTACCTCTCTACCGTGATGGATGATCTCTCTCACATCTTCAAAGTCGTCTCCGACGATGCGCAGCTCTCGAAATGGGCAGGCGGCATCGGCAACGACTGGACAAATGTGCGCGCCACAGGATCGATCATTAAAGGAACCAACGGCCGCAGCCAGGGCGTGATCCCCTTCTTGAAAGTTGCAAACGACACAGCTGTAGCTGTGAACCAATGTTTCTCAGCCGAGACACTTCTCTACACAGCAAAAGGGATCAAGCCGATTGTCGAAATACATCCTGGAGATCTAGTGTTAGGAGCAAGCGGCATCTACCGAGAGGTTGTGAAACAGTTCTCCTACGAGCAGAAAACACAAAAACAGACAGCGATGGTCGAGCTCGATCTCAAACACTCCTTGAACCCTCTCGCCGTTACTGCTGGACACCCCTTTTACGCGATCCGCGGAGTACCAATGGAGCAAGCGTGTGAAAGAACGCTCAGCTGGCTCTCGAAAGGAAAGATCCAGTGTGATTGGGTAGAAGCAGGAGAGCTCAAAAGAGGCGACTACGTTGCGCAGATCATCCCTCGCGAGGTGGTTGTCGTCCCGAACTTCAGCGAAGAGGATGCGCGTCTTTACGGCATTCTTTTGGGAGATGGTCATCTCTCGAAGGATGGTGCGGAGTGGGGCGTTTCAGGAAATCCAAAAACTGATGAACACTTAGGATTTGTACGCACTTATCTCAATGCACGAGGCATCCACTTCTGGGAAACTGGACGCGGAGATACGTACCTGCAAATTCACTGGGCTTCAGGACGTGGAGCTGTGCGCGATGAAAAGACGGGCCGTATTGCAGGTCCCGGAGAATCAACCCTCCCTTTCACCTACGAAGATCTCTATGATGCAGAAGGGTGCAAACATATCGCCCCTCGTTTTGCTCATATCCCGCGCCCACAGGCTCTTGCACTTTTGCAAGGACTTTTGGAAACAGACGGCAACGTTTCTCGTGGTAAAGAGATCACCTTTACGAACACCTCTCTTCCTCTTGTGGAAGGTGTACGCTACCAGATGCTTCGTTTAGGCGTTCCTACTGCTGGCAAGCTGCGAATCCGTAGAAACGCACATACAGGCCGTCGTTCAGATGGAAGCGTTGCAGAATTCAGGGGAGAGACAAAGAGCTACGATCTCCGTATCCCTGCCATTCAAGAACTTGCTGAAAGAGTCGATTGCCAACCCCTCTCGAAAAAGAATTGGCTCACCATTGGCGATCAGCTCTTTACTCGCGTAAAGGCCATTCGCGAGATTGAACCAAAAATGACCGTTCACGATCTTGAGGTGGATACCGACGAATCTTACATGACGACAGCAGGCCTTGCGCATAATGGTGGAAAGCGTAAGGGGGCGATGTGCGCCTATCTCGAGACGTGGCACCTCGATGTGGAAGACTTCTTAGACCTTCGCAAAAACACAGGTGACGAGCGCCGTCGTACGCATGACATGAACACAGCAAACTGGATCCCTGATCTCTTCATGAAACGGGTTTCCGAAAATGGCATGTGGACGCTTTTTAGCCCAGCCGATGTTCCAGATCTTCACGATCTCTATGGTGCCGCTTTTGAAAAAAGGTACACCGAATATGAGAGAATGGTGGAAGAGGGAAAAATCAAGCTCTTCAAGAAGATCGAAGCGATGCAGCTCTGGCGCAAAATGCTCAGCATGCTGTTCGAAACAGGTCACCCATGGATCACCTTCAAAGATCCTTCGAACATACGCTCTCCACAAAGCCATGTCGGCGTTGTACACAGCTCCAACCTCTGCACCGAGATCCTGCTCAATACATCTGCAGAAGAAACAGCCGTATGCAACTTGGGTTCGATCAACCTTGCTGAACACATGACTGAGAAAGGTCTTGATGAGAAAAAGCTCTCCTCAACGATCCGCACAGCAGTGCGCATGCTCGACAACGTGATCGATATCAACTACTACCCAACTCCAGAGGCAAAAACTGCTAACCTGCGCCACCGTCCAATTGGGATGGGAATCATGGGCTTCCAAGATGCTCTCTATATTCAGAACATCAGTTATGCGAGCCACGAAGCGGTCGAGTTTTCCGATAGCAGCATGGAGATGATCTCCTACTATGCGATCTTGGCTTCGAGTGAACTTGCCAAAGAGCGCGGCACCTACCCGAGCTACAAGGGTTCCAAGTGGGATAAGGGTCTTCTTCCGATCGACACACTCGATCTTCTAGAAAAAGAGCGAGGCGGTTATCTCGATGTCGACCGCACAACCCGTCTTGATTGGGCACGCGTGCGTGAGTCGGTCAAAAAACATGGAGTGCGTAACAGCAACACCATGGCCATTGCACCCACTGCAACGATCTCTAATATCACAGGGGTTACCCAGTCGATCGAGCCGATGTACAAACATCTCTTTGTGAAGTCCAACCTTTCCGGAGAGTTCACCATCGTCAACACCTTCCTCGTCGACCGATTGAAAAAGCTCGGCCTCTGGGATAGCGCGATGCTCGACGATCTCAAATATTTTGATGGATCGATCACAGAGATCGACAGGATCCCGCAAGAGATCAAGCAGCTCTTTTTGACCTCGTTTGAGATCGATCCTGAATGGATTATCGAGTGCGCGAGCAGGCGCCAGAAGTGGATCGACATGGGTCAGTCTCTCAACCTGTATATGTCCGAGCCAAGTGGAAAAAAACTGCATCAGATGTATCTCTTTGCCTGGACAAAAGGCTTGAAGACAACCTACTATTTGCGCACGCTTGCAGCGACGCAGATTGAAAAATCGACAACCGACATCAATGCTCGAGGATTGCAGCCGCGCTGGATGAAAAACAAGTCCGCGTCAAGCACAATCCAGGTACAGCGCGATGAGGTAGAAGCTGAAACAAAAGTGAAAGCCGACACTCCCAAGGTATGTAGCTTGGAAGAGGGTTGCGAGAGTTGCCAATAATATTTAAGAAAAAAAGGGATATATGCTCACAAAAGAAAGACCAGACACAAGCAAGCGCGTCAAAGTTGGCGATAAACGCCTAATCAACTGCGATACAGTCGACGTCAACCAGCTCATGCCTCTTAAATACAAATGGGCATGGGAACACTACCTCAACGGATGCGCCAACCACTGGATGCCCACCGAAGTACCAATGGGAAAAGATATCGAAATGTGGAAATCCAACGTCCTTAGCGCAGACGAAAAACGCGTCATCATGCGCAATTTGGGTTTTTTCAGCACCGCAGAGAGCCTTGTCGGAAATAACATCGTCCTCGGAATTTTTAAATATGTGACCAATCCTGAGGTGCGCCAGTATCTGCTTCGCCAGTCGTTTGAAGAGGCGATCCACACCCACACCTTCCACTACATCGTCGAATCCCTATCCCTGGATCAAGGTGAAGTATTCAACATGTACAATGAGATCAATACGATCCATGCGAAGGATCAGTTTGAGATGAAGCTCACAGAATCCATGCTGCAAAAAGATTTCAGCACAAGCACATCGGAAGGCGCAAGGAAGTTTTTGGAGAATCTCATCGGCTATTACATCATTATGGAAGGAATCTTCTTCTATAGCGGCTTTGTGATGATCCTCTCCTTCCATAGACAGAACAAGATGACCGGTATTGGAGAGCAGTTCCAATACATCTTGCGCGATGAGACAGTCCACCTCAATTTCGGGATCGACCTGATCAACGGCATTAAAGAGGAGAACCCAGATCTTTGGACACCCGCGTTCCAAGCGCACATCATCGACCAGATTCGCCAAGCCGTTGAACTCGAAGTGCTTTACGCTCAAGATTGCCTCCCTAAAGGGATCTTAGGCCTTACAGCACCGATGTTCCGCGACTATGTCCAATATATCGCCGACCGCAGGCTCGAAAGGATCGGACTCAAGGCGATCTACCGCTCTAAAAACCCCTTCCCTTGGATGAGCGAGACGATCGACCTCGGCAAAGAGAAGAACTTCTTTGAAACCCGTGTCACCGAATACCAATCTTCCGCCTCCCTAACCTGGACCTAGAAAAATAATGGGACAAAATCAAGATTAAGGATAGGCTTCCATAGACATGTCGGGAACACGGCACTGCGTGTCCGTGTTCCCCGCTGGCCCTCTTGAGCTTTAATCTGCTTCGATAAATCGAGTGCTCGAAGGCGGGGTGTGCCAAGCACTACCCCGCCCGCTCCGCTCTCCTGCGCTTCGATTTCTCATTGCAGCTTAAAGCCGATGGCTCCGACAAGCACTCCTTCCCCACTCCTACGTCGTGGGTCCCCTCCCGTGTCATGCCGCAGAGCAAGGCAAAGATCTACAAACACTACCTTTTAGGACTTTACCAGGCACTGCGAGACGACGCGAGAAGGGGTCCCACTCCACAAGGAGTGGGGAAGTGAGCGCGGGAGCAGCCCGACGACTCAGATCGCACAGAAAAATTCCACCGCAGGAGAGCGGAGCGGACGGGGTAGTGCTTTGCACACCCCGTCTCCGAGGACGGGATTTTTCAAAGCGAAATGAGGCGCAAGGGGGTCGCGGGGGGCACGGACACGCAGTGCCGCGTCACCCGACATGTCTATGGAGGCTTTTCCAAAAACTTAATCTGATTTCTTTTTTCTTGAAGAATATGGAATGTGGTATGCTTCCTGAAACCTATGATGAATCAAGAATATAAGGGCTTCGTTGTTACGAAGGTTGTAGAGGTTCCTGAGCTCCAATGCACACTGCGAGAGCTCGTGCATGAGAAGAGCGGAGCGCAGGTGATGCATCTCGGTTGCGATGATGCAGAAAATCTCTTCTGCCTCTCCTTTAAAACGCTTCCCTCTAGCTCAAACGGTGCCGCGCACATCTTAGAGCACACCGTGCTCTGTGGTTCCCGTAAATTTCCGGTGAAAGATCCCTTTTTTGCGATGAGTCGCCGCAGTTTAAACACCTTCATGAACGCGCTTACAGGCTCCGACTTCACCTGCTATCCTGCCGCCACACAGGTAGAAAAAGATTTCTACAACCTCCTAGATGTGTATCTCGATGCGGTCTTCCACCCACAGCTAAAAGAGGTGAGTTTCTTACAGGAGGGCCATCGCCTAGAATTTGCCGATCCCAAAGATCCGAAAACTCCTCTCGAGTACAAAGGTATTGTCTACAATGAGATGAAAGGGACTCTCGCCTCCGCTGATACACGTCTCTGGCATACGATGCTCGCCTCTCTTTTCCCTCATCTTCCCTATGGGCACAATTCTGGAGGCGATCCCAAAGAGATCCCCAAGCTCACATATCCCGAACTGATCGCATTTCATGAGACCTATTACCATCCAAGTCGCTGTCTCTTTTTCTTTTATGGCAATCTCCCTTTGCAAAAACATCTCGATTTCATCGCCGAAAAAACATTGAATCACACTCCCAAGGCTGCGGCTCTTCCTTCAATCCCCCTACAGCCACGTTTTAAGGCTCCAAAAGCATTTGAAGTAAAGTTCCCCGTCAATGAGGGTGAGGAGCTCGCGCAAAAGACGATCATTGCCTTCGGTTGGGTGACTATGCCCGTTCTTGCGCAGGAGGATGCTCTCGCGCTTTGTGTGCTAGACTCGATCTTGATGGATACCGATGGATCTCTACTCAAACATGAGCTTTTAAAGTCGAAACTCTGCATTCATGCCGATGCATTCATGGACATCGAGATGAGTGAAATTCCCTATCTCATCGTCTGTAAGGGGTGCGAAAAGGAGAACGCCGATACGTTGCAGAAAAAACTGCTCCAAGCACTAGAGAAAATTGCCAAAGAGGGAATTGCTCCTCACCTGATCGACACAGCCATTCATCAGCTCGAGATTGCACGAACAGAAATTTCCGGAGAGGGATCCCCCTTCGGACTCACACTCTTCATGCGATCTGCCCTCGCAAAACAGCATGGCTGCGAACCTGAAAACGCCCTTGTGATCCACTCTCTCTTCGAGAAGTTGATTAAGAAAACAAGAGACCCCGCCTATCTCCCGGGAATCATCCGTAAATACCTCATCGACAATCCGCATCGTGTGCGCCTCATCATGCTTCCCGATCCGCAGCTCTCCGCCCAAGAAGCAATGGAAGAAAGAGCTCGCCTAGATGGGATTCAAAAAAATCTAGGGCCAAAGCAGATTCAGGCGATCTTGGAGCAGACAGAGAAGCTCGCGCTGTACCAGAAAGAGACCGAACGCCAAAACCTAAACGTCCTACCAAAAGTTGGCCTCGAAGATGTACCTCTCCTCGCTCAACAGCTTCCCCTTCATCAGGAGCGATTGGGCAATCTTCTTCTCTTCCATCACAACTGCTTTACCAATCAGATCCTCTATGCTGATCTCGTTTTCGATTTACCTGCGGTTAAGGAGGAGGAGCTTCCTTATCTTCAACTTCTCACCTCTCTGGTTGCAGAAGTCGGAGTTGGCAACCGAGACTACCTTGAAAATCTCGAATATATCCAAACCCATACGGGAGGCATCGGCGCTTCACTCGCCCTCCATGTCCAAAGCGACTCACCTGTACATGTAAAACCCTCTCTTGTGATCCGAGGAAAAGCGCTCTATCGCAAAGCGGAGAAGTTTTTTGGGATACTGAATGAGATTGCGACCTCTTTGCGGCTCGACGAGAAAGAGAGAATCGTCGAACTGATCCTGCAAATCGACACCTCGCTTCAAAATCGCTTCAACCGCAATGCTCTCCGCTACGCACTACAAACAGCCCTGAGCGGATTTTCGATTCCTCTACACTTAAACAACGCTCTGCAAGGGCTCCCCTATTTCAAAAAAATTCAGCAGCTTGCGAAATCTGTGAAGAAAAAGCCAGAGGAGATCTTAGAAATGCTCTCTTCTTTGAAAATGAGACTCTTCGCCTCCCAAACTCCGCATCTCGTGATCAGCTGCGATGAGAAGATGTTCTCTATACTCAAAAAAGAGAACCTATTCGGACTTGCTAACCTCCCCGGAAGAGCGCAGGCGCCTTGGAGCGACAATTTTTCTCTTACTCCCGTCTCCTCACAAGGAAGACCTATCTCTTCACCAGTCGCTTTCACCGTTGAAGCCTTCAAATCGGTCCACTACCTCCACCCGCATGCACCCGCGCTTAGCTGTGCAATGCCCTTGTTTGAAAATACTATTTTGCACCGCAAGATCCGCGAAGAAGGGGGCGCCTACGGAACTGGAGCCTCATTCAACCCCACCTTTGGAAATTTCTACTTTCACTCCTACCGCGATCCAAAACTTGCACAAACACTCACCACTTTCCAGTTCGCCATCGAACAGCTTGCTTCCGGCCAATTTGATGAGCGCGATCTCGAAGAGGCCAAACTCGGCGTGATCCAGGCGATGGACCACCCCATTCCGCCAGGAAACCGCGCGGCTGCAGCCTATAATCTCTGGCGCGATGGAAAAACCCAGGAGATGCGCCAGCGCTACCGAGATACCCTTCTCTCCCTAACCAAAAAACAGCTTCAACAGGTGATCGAATCGGAGATCCTCCCTAAAAAACAGGATGGGGTTATCGTCAGCTTTGCCAGCCGTGAGCTCCTTGAACAGGAGAATGCCATTCTGGGAAGCAAGGCTTTACCGATCATTCCCCTCTGAAGAGAAAGGACATTCCTTTTCTTTTCGTCCTTTGGCCCCCATCCTTTTTCGTCCGTTTACGTCTGTTTTTTGTCCATTTTCGTCCGTTGTCCTTTCGAGGGGCCTCTTTCTTTTCTCCCTCTCTTGTATTTTACCTCAAATGCCGCTATGATCCGCCTAACACGCTAAAATTTTGGGAGTAAAAAAAGCCATGAAACACCTACTCATCTCTACACTACTCACCTTCTCATGCGCAACAATGCCTCTATCGGCAGCAAATGAGAAGAACGGCAACTCAAACGCTTCTCAACAGAATATCTCTTCAGCAAGACAAACCTCGAAAGCTTTTACGGCCGTTGCGAAGAAAGCGATGCCCGCCGTTGTCTTCATTAAAGTCCAGGGAGGTGCGCAGCCGGATGAGATGGGCTACCCCGAAGGATACCAGCAAAATCCTTTCGACTACTTTGGCGACGACTTCTTTAACCGCTTCTTTGGGTACTCTCCTCGAGGAAGGCAGCAACAGCCCCCTCAACAGATGAGCCAGGGCTCCGGCTTTATCGTCAGCGCAGATGGATACATCATGACCAATGCGCACGTGGTCAAGGGTGCTGATAAAATCACCGCCGTTTTGAACGATGGAAGAGAGCTCGATGCAGTACTTGTCGGGTCTGACCCGCACACGGACGTCGCCGTTATCAAGATCGAAGGTAAAAATCTCCCCTTTCTCGCGTTGGGAGACTCTGAGTCGATGGAGATCTGCGAGTGGGTTATCGCAATTGGCAGCCCCTTTCAGCTAGAAGCCTCGGTAACCGTTGGAGTCATTAGCGCAAAGGGTAGACAGAACTTACGTATCAATGACTTTGAAGATTTTATTCAAACCGACGCAGCAATTAATCCCGGAAACTCAGGAGGACCTCTCCTAAACTTGGATAGCGAGGTGATCGGCATCAATACCGCGATCGTCTCCCGTTCTGGCGGCTATATGGGGATCGGCTTTGCGATTCCTAGCAACATGGCCAAGAATATCATGACACAGATCATCGACAAGGGAAGTGTAACACGCGGCTTCATGGGAGTCTCTCTTCAGCCAGTCGACAAAGATATTGCGGATGCATTCGGCTTGGAAAAACCAGAAGGAGCTCTCGTCTCCGAGGTCGTTAAGGACTCTCCTGCCGATAAAGCAGGCTTAAAGCAGGGAGATGTGATCCTCGAGTACAACAATATACCGATCAAATCGGTTGGAAGCTTTAGAAACGATATCTCTCTCATGCCACCTGGCTCAAAAGTAAACTTAAAGGTGAGCCGCAAAGGGAAGATGATGACCCTCCCCGTAACTCTTGGCACTGCCGCTGAGGATAAACTCTCAATGGGCGGCGCCGTCCAGAAGTTGGGACTCGAAGTCGAAACTCTTACTCCCGAAAAAGGAAGAGAGCTCGGCTACAACAAAGGAGAAGAGGGCGTTGTCATCACGAAAATCAAACCAGGCTCGATCAGCGCAAGAGCTGGCCTTCGCCCAGGATTCTTGATACAGGGGATCAACCACAAGAAGATCACCAATGTGAATGAGTTCAACGAAGCGCTCAATGAACTCGGCAATAAAAATCGTGTGCTTCTCCTTGTGCGCCAAGGAAATGTCACCCGCTTCTACTCGATTAAAGTTGAATAGTCCGAAAGAGCTTCCACCACTTGTTTTGAATAGCGTCCCTGCAGGGTTTACAAGCCCTGCAGAGGATACTGTCGATCAGAGCTTGGATCTAAACGCCCATCTCGTGCGCCACCCCGCCGCGACATTTTTTGTCCGTGTGAGTGGAAACTCGATGGAAGGGGCAAATATCTTTTCGGGAGACATTCTGGTCGTCGACAAGGCTATTGAAGCCACAGACGGCAAGATCGTCGTCGCCATCGTCGATGGAGAGTTTACCGTTAAGCGCCTTGTGAAACGCAAAGGAAAGATCCAGCTCGTCGCCGAAAATCCCGCATACCCACCCATCCAGGGCAAGTTTGAGGTCTGGGGCGTCGTGACCTACATCATCCATGCCGCTAAATGACCTTTTTACTTATCGACTGCAATCAGTTCTTTGTCTCGTGCGAGCAGGTCTTTAACCCACGCCTCATCGGCCAGCCCGTTGTTGTTCTCTCATCCAATGATGGATGCGTTGTCTCACGCTCAAAGGAAGCAAAAGCACTCGGCATTCCCATGGGCGCTCCCGCCTATCAGTACGCCGATCTTTTCAAAACAGGCGGCGTGTATGTTTTCTCGTCTAATTTTGCCCTCTACGCCGATATGTCCAGGCGCGTGATGGAGGTTCTCCACACACTCTCTCCACATGTCGAAGAGTACTCTGTGGATGAGGCGTTCCTCGTGGGCTCCCCAGAAGAGGCCCCCTCCATCCGTGAAAAGATTTTAAAGTGGACAGGGATCCCCGTTTCGATCGGCATCGGCAAAACAAAGACCCTTGCCAAAGTCGCCAATGATCTCGCTAAGAAGAGCTCATCGGGCATCTTAGAACTATTAGATGAAAAAACGATCGATGCTCATCTTGAAAAACTCCCCCCATCAGAAATCTGGGGCGTAGGCTCCCGCTTAAACGCACAGCTTAGAGAAGAAAAAATCTTTAGTGCACTCCAGCTTAAAAACGCATCCGAGATCCAGATCAAAAAACGCTTTTCGGTGATTCTCCTCCGCACCGTTCTCGAACTGCGCGGCATCCCCTCGCTCTCACTCGAAGAGGTTCCGGAGATACGTAAATCCCTCACCTGTTCTCGGACATTCGGAGAGAGACTTACCGAACTTGCTGATATTGAAGAAGCCGTTGCCTCTTACATCTCTTCAGCCGCAGAGAAGCTCCGCGCAGAAGAGCTATTCACCTCCTCTCTCACCGTCTACATCACCACATCCCCCTTCTTAAAACCTCCCGATTACTACTCTAACGCCCTCACCCTCACACTCGACGAGCCCACCTCCTATACACCTCTATTAATTACCTCAGCAAAAGAGGCTCTCCGCAAAATCTACCGCAAAGGCTTCCTCTACAAAAAGGCTGGCATCACCTTCGGTGAGATCACCTCTTCCAGAGTTGTACAGACCGATCTCTTTTCAGCACCAGTTGTAAATGAAAAAAGAAAACGCGCCATGGAACTCGTAGATCAAGTGAATCACACCTTCGGCCGCGGCGAGCTCCGTTTCGCCGCCGAAGGCTTCACCAAAAAATGGAAAGGCGCAAAAAAAAGCCGCTCTGCGCATTACACCACACGCTGGAGCGGGCTATTGGAGATTAAGATCTAGAGAATTATGCAGCAAGCAGCCATTTCCAAATCGGCATTACGGAAATCACAAATTCATCGATCTTGATCGTATCGTGCTCATTTTCTGTGAGAATAATTCCCCCTTGTAAGCCATAAGTTCTTATGGCCTCCAATACCCCTTCGATTTCCCGATTTCTAACTTCGGGATCTGCGAGGCTTGTTGTCACTTGGATCGCCTGAACGATGCGATTCCCTTCTCTCACAAGAAAATCGCACTCTTTCTTCTCTTTGTGAAAATAGATCTCCTTCATCTGCATTCTCAAGTGAAGGAACACAACATTCTCCAAGAGGCGCCCTCGGTCTTCGCTCACCCGAAATCCAGTGGTTCGAATCAGCGCCGGGTCGATCATGTAGCACTTTTTATTGGATTGAATCTGCTTTTGTAGAGAGTGGCTATAGCGACAAATAAAGAAGCATAAATAACACTGCTCTAAGTAATCGCAATAATTTGCGATGGTATGAGGGCTTCTCACGCCGACAGATTTAGCTAGGTTTGTGTAGCTAAACTCTTTTCCTATGTTGCTCGCTAAATAATAGACCGTTTCTCGCAACGCCCTTTCATCTTGAATTTTGTAACGCACGATAATGTCACGATAGAGAATTCCTTCTAGCAGATCTTGCAAATATTCTGTTTTCTCAAACTCTATGTACTCCGGAATCCCTCCGTTTTTTAGATAATTGGAAAAACAACGCAAGATCATGCCCACGTCAGTTGTCGACAAGGCTTTTTTAGACAATGCTTCTGGATACTGATGGCGGACGATTTCCAAAAAAGAGAGAGGGAAGACTTCTAATTGAATGTACCTGCCTGTTAAATGCGTTCCAAGCTCCCTGCTCAAGAGGTTTGCATTTGATCCTGTGATATAGATCTTTTTTCCCTGCTCATATAGCCTTCGAACAAAACGCTCCCAGCCTGCAATGTTCTGAATCTCATCAAAATAAAATCTGGATTGCTCTCCAAATAGCTCGATCAATACCTCCAGCAGCGTTTGAAAATCGCTCACCTGAAACTGTATCAGCCGTTCATCATCGAAATTAAAGTAGTAATCTACAGGGCCATCTGCTTGAGCCGACTCCACTTGCAGCATGCGCTGGATCGTCGATTTTCCTGATCTTCGCATTCCGCTCAGGATAATAATATTTGGGTCGTTGATAAAGCGCTGGATCGTGTCCGTAACAGTGCGGCGATAAAAATTCTTTGGAGATCGATACTTGAGTTGATCCATGACAACTTGTTTGAGAATCTCCCGATTCATCCCATGCCCCCTTGTTTTCTCCCATTATACTACAAAACCATGCATTGTCAATGCGCGGTTTATCTCCAAAGCGTGTACTGAGAATGCAGACTAGCGCAAATCATTCATAGTTAATAGCTTAAAAAAAGAAAAACCCGTTTCCCGTTCGCGGGAGATTTGCCTTGCGACGGAAAAAAGATAAACCGTAAAATTTTCTGCCTATGACAACTATTTCCTTATGCGAACCTCTATCACCCGCCCGCTCCCGCTCCTGCTGCATCAATCGGCAGCGAGTAGGGCAGGCGTTACATTTTTTTGCGCAGCAGCTGTTTCGTCCTCTGCACTGGTCTTCAGGCGCCATTCGTGCGCTGATCACGCCTATTGATCCACGGTTTCCTGGGAACAGCTCAAACAAAGGGTGCGAAGTAGCAACAAGGGTTGTCTCTGTTGTGAGTCGGCTGCTCGTTTCACCCATCACTCTTGCATCGGCACTCACAGGAGGAGTGGTGCAATGTGCAGGAAGCGCCATCGCTCCGCATCCCTACTACTACATCCGAGGCGATGCTAAAGAAAAAAACGAGGAGCCAGTCCGCTTTTTTAATCTCAATGCTTGTATGTTCTGGGGAGATCTGCCGAGGCTTTTTGGAGGAGTCTTTCCTGCAGAAAAAAGAATGAAGGCTCTTTTTTCTCTCATTACGAAGATCAACCCCACTATTTTTGTCGCGCAAGAGGTTGCGTTCGGGCCTGGACTCATGCTCGCAAATGCTCTCAAGCCCTACTACACACATATTTTCATCGATGTTGGCCCAAACCCCTTTCGTATGGAGAGCGGCCTCTTTATCGCAGCGCGCTGCCACCTAACGAGCATCCCCTACTTCAAAGCCTTTCCAAACCAGCCAGGAATTAAGCGCGGCATCTTCTGCTTCGAAACCCGTAAGTTTTCGGTCATCACCACGCATCTAGAATCGGGAGACGCTTTTGCCTCTGCGGAAAAGATCCGCAAGGGTCAGTTTGAGATTCTCTCTCGAGAAAGTCGAAAGCTTGCAGACAATCGCAATCCCTGCTTCATCCTGGGAGATTTTAACTGTTCACGCGAAGAGATCCCGCGGCATCTTTTTGATCCTTATGCCAGGCAATATCCGACCGTAGATGCAACGTCAGCAACCTGCACAAATGCGCTGACGTCTTGGATGCGCGGTAAAAAACCTAAAGAAGACCATTTTGAACTCGACGATTACACACTGGTGGAAGCTACAGGTGAACTCCCAGAAATGGCCGTCGAACTCGTACAAACTTTTGATCTGCGGAGACCTGCAGAAGCTGTAACCGACCACCATGGGTTACTGCTGACCGTTAAAGGTCTCTGAACCTATCCCAATAAAATCCCCAAAGAGATTTTGGGAGATTTTGAGACAGATTTCCCAAATTTTTCCGAGGGCAGTATTGGAAAAACTACCGCCGAGGAAAAATTTGGTAAATCTGGCGAAAAGAACCGAAATATCAAAGGGAATTTTATTGGGATAGGTTCCTAAAACCCCTACGAAGCTCTTCGATCATCTCTTGGAAGTTCTGCCTGATCTCGGGAACGACATCCATCCAGATGAGAAAGCTGTGAACCATCCCTTGGAAACACTTTGTGCGTACAGGAACCCCCTCTTTTTTCAGACGTTCGGCGTATGCGTTGCCCTCATCAAGGAGAATGTCATACTCTGCGGTGGCAATGTAAGCCGGAGCAAGGCCTTTTAAGCTTTTTGCATGGAGAGGTGAGGCATAGGGATTTTTGCGCTCCTCTTCTTTGGGAAGATAGTGGTGCCAGCACCAGGTCATCGACTCTTTTTCTAGAAAATAATCATGCCCGAATTTCTGGTAGGAAGCGCGCGAAAAATCGGCATCGAAGCCAGCGTAGATAAGCCATTGAAAAACAATTGGCGGACTGCCCTTTTCACGAGCGAGAAGCGCGACGACAGCAGCTAAATTTCCACCCGAACTTTCACCCCCGACAGCAATCTTCTCGGGATCTCCACCGAGCTCCCTCGCATGCACGTAGGCCCACTCTGTCGCTGCAAAGGCGTCCTCAACCGCAGCAGGAAAGCGGTGCTCTGGTGCCAGCCTGTAATCGACAGAGATGACGATGCATGGCGTCTCTTTTGCAAGCAGATGACAACGCGCGTCAGCCATTTCAAGATCCCCAATCACCCATCCTCCACTGTGAAAATAAAGCAGGATAGGAAGAGGCTTTTTGGCTTCTGGAGTGTAAATTCTCACACGAAAATTTGCGACATTCCGATCTTGCGTAGCAACAGGTTCCTTAGCTTTTGACCTAGGAAGCGAGGCGAGATGTTTTCTAGCTTCTTGCGCTGTCATCTGATAGGTCGGCTTCGCACCTTTTGTGCGCATATGCTCGAGAATGGCGGCAATTTTTGGATGAAGGGGCATACTACTTTTGCGTTCTGGTAAAATCTTTGAAGACAGAATCCTCACGGATCGGGTCAAAATACCGCTCTGCGAGGATCTCTTGGAGATTTTCAAGTCCCTCTTTGAGAGCGGTTTGTAGCCACCCCACAGAAGCGATCGCCTCTCTCATTGCGGCAGCAGCATATGCGTTGCGAAGTGCCGTTTCCACGCTGGGCCAAGTCTGAAAGCAGACACCTCCCAGCTGGACCACGAGCGGATAGTTTTTCTGATCGAAGGCCGCCTTATGTAGAAGACAAAGAGCGTCAGAGACCAGCTCATCTTGAATGGGAAGAAGAAGGTCATATGTCGTTTTGGCGTCCCCCTCTTCGTAAGAAATGTAGGCGAGATATTGTGTTGCGAGAAGATAGATCATCCCCTCTTTTGCACGCGAGCGGATCTCTTGAAAAATCTCTTTCGCACGCTCCTTATCTCCATCATGAAAGGCCTTCTCTGCAAGATCAAGCTGCTTCTTCAGCTTTTCACTGCGATCCTGTTGCGACATGAAACGGCTCTTTTTCCAACTGTCAAAACTTTGAAAAGCAAAGAGAAAAAAGATCGCGCCGACGAGATAGGCTTGATAGAGAAAAAAGAAGAGACTCAATCCCGATGCCACAAGCATGCTGGCAAAGAGCGCGTATTTAAAACCGCGGATTCCCCAAAACCCTTCGCAGATGATGCGAAGAAGCTGGCCGCCATCTAGCGGCATCACAGGTAGAAGATTTAATAACGTCCAGAAGAGGTTGATCCACTGAAAAGTTTTTAGTGTTGTTAGAAAGAACTCGTTCTGGAAAGTTCCGAATCTAAGCAGCGCCGTTGCGCCAAGAAAGAGAAGAAACCCGAAAAGAGGGCCATCGAGCACGATGAAAAACTGTTTCCAAAAAGGAAGATTTTCCCCTTCGTGATAGGTGAGTCCTCCAAAGGCGACCAGCTCGATACGCGGATTCTTTCCGAACATCACCGCAGTCAATGCATGGCCAAATTCGTGAAAAAGGACTGACACGAAGATGATCCCCATCCAGATGAGGGTTCCCATCCAGCTCATGCTATTGACATACCCAATGAGCGCAGCAACAATCCAAAATGTGGGATAGATAGAAACAGGGATGCGTCCAGGAATCCGAATCATTTTCCGAGAGCCTCTTGCACAGCTTGACCCATCTCTGCTGGAGATTCTGTGACAAGAACTCCCGCAGCTCTCAAGGCGTCCATCTTTCCTTTTGCAGTGCCTTTTCCTCCCGAAACAATCGCTCCCGCATGCCCCATCCGCCTTCCGGGCGGAGCGGTGACACCAGCTATAAAGGCGGCAACAGGTTTTGTGCTGTGAGCCTTAATCCACTCGGCAGCCTCCTCTTCAGCACTTCCGCCGATTTCGCCAATTAGGAGAATTGCCTTGGTCTCGGGATCTTTTTGAAAGAGCTCGAGCACATCGATGAAATTTGTACCATTGAGAGGATCACCGCCGATTCCAACACAAGTCGATTGACCTAATCCCAAAAGCGTCGTCTGCCAGACTGCTTCATATGTCAGCGTACCCGAGCGAGAAACGATCCCCACTTTGCCGCGTTTGTGAATATATCCGGGCATGATACCGATCTTGCACTCATCGGGAGTGATGATTCCGGGGCAATTGGGTCCAATCAACCGGCTCCTCTTGCTGCTGCGCATGACGCGGCTTACCTCGAGCATGTCGCGCACAGGAATCCCTTCAGTGATGCAAACGATAAGAGGAATGCCCGCATCTTCTGCCTCTAAAATTGCATCAGCTGCATAGGGCGCAGGAACAAAGATGAGAGAGGCGTCGCAATCAACCGCTTGCTTAGCTTCGATTACCGTGTCAAATACGGGAAGGCCTAACACCTCTTGTCCTTTCTTGCCAGGAGTGACGCCACCTACAAATTGCGAGCCGTAAAGCAATCCCTGTTCGGTGTGAAAGCGCCCCGATTTTCCAGAAATCCCCTGTGTAATTACGCGCGTTTTTTTGTTGATCAGTATCGCCATGATATATTAACCCTTTTTCACTGCAGCAACAGCTTTCAGCGCCGCCTCTTCGAGTGTATCTGCCGTAGTGATCGGAAGGCCCGACTCAGCAAGCAGTTTCTTACCCTGTTCGACATGTGTTCCTTCCATCCGCACCACAAGTGGAACTTTGAGAGACAGCTCCGAGGCGGCATCGATAATCCCTTCCGCGAGGGTAGCGCAGTTCATAATCCCGCCGAAGATATTCACCAGAATGGCTTTCACTTGGGGGTCGAGCAGAAGAATTTTAAACCCTTCAGCAACTTTTTCTTTGGAGGCGCCGCCTCCGACGTCGAGAAAGTTGGCTGGTTTGCCGCCGTAGTAGTGGATGATATCCATCGTTGCCATTGCGAGTCCTGCACCATTCACCATGCAGCCGATGTTTCCCTCGAGGGCGATATAAGCAAGATCATGTTCTTTGGCCATCACCTCATTCTTCGACTGCTGGCTCGGATCATAATACGCCGCAAGTTCGGGGTGGCGAAAGAGCGCATTATCATCGAGCACAAACTTCGCATCTAGTGCCCAAAGATGACCGTGAGGATCTTCAATGAGAGGGTTGATCTCGAGAAGCGCCCCATCACATTCGATAAAGGCTTTCCCCACAGCTGCCGCGATCTCTTGCCCTTTTTTAGCCATCTCACCACTCCATCCCATAAAATTGGATAGATGCAAAAGATGGAAAGGTTTGATAGATCCATCGAGTCCAATGGGAACCGTTAAAATTTTCTCAGGGTGCTTGGCCGCAATCTCCTCGATCTCAACCCCTCCTTCGGGAGAGGCGATCAGAATAGCTCGGGCTTGACTGCGATCGACAACAGCGCCCAGATAATACTCCCGCTTGATCTCCATCGGCTTGGAGATGAGCACCTTATGGGCGATCACACCCTCTTTTCCGGTCTGGTTATTCACCAGCTTCATGCCGATGAGATGAGAGGCAACGGAAAGAATCTCTTGTGGGGATTTGGCAAATTTCACCCCTCCAGCTTTTCCTCGTCCGCCAGCGTGCACCTGGATTTTAATCACGGCCTCTTTGAGGTTGAGCTGCTTCACAATCTTCTCAGCGTCGTGCGCCTTGCTCGCCACCGCGAACGGAGGGATCGGAACCCCGTAGGATTGTAAAATCTCCTTTGCCTGGTATTCGTGGATATTCATGCTGCTCCTCTCAAATCCCTTATGTGATAGAATCGGATTTCCATCAACGGAAGAAACGCGATGTTAGGATTTATTAAGTCTGGATTCCAAAAAGTTAAGTCTGCTCTTGCAAAAACACGCTCTCTCTTGGGTGGAAAAATCTCCGCTCTTTTCTCAAAACCCCTGGATGAAAAAACTTTCGAAGAGCTGGAGAGGATCCTGTATGAGGCAGACCTCGGAAGTATCTGTGCCGGAGAATTTGTAGAAAAAACAAAACAGTTTTTGCGAAAAAACCCCGAAGCTTCACAAGAGCAGATCGTCCAATCGCTGCGCGATTTTGCTCTACAGATTTTAAATACCCCACCAAAAGCTATGCCGGTAGAGAAAAAATCGAGCGAACCTCTCGTCATTCTCGTGGTTGGTGTGAATGGGAGCGGGAAAACAACGACCATCGCAAAGCTTGCACACAATTTTCAAGCGGAGAAGAAAAACGTTCTTCTTGCAGCCGGCGACACCTTCCGCGCCGCAGCAATTGAACAGCTCACCACCTGGGCAGAAAGGCTTGGATGTGAAATCATCAAATCGCAATCCTCAGCAGATCCCGCTGCCGTCGCATACGATGCTGTATCCGCCGCGAAGGCGCGAGGTGCAGATGTTGTAATCATCGATACAGCCGGACGGCTCCAAAACCGCTCCGAGCTCATGCGCGAGCTGGAAAAAATCCGTAAAGTCTGCGCGAAAGTAGTTCCTGATGCTCCCCATGAGACCCTTCTTGTTCTCGATGCGACCACAGGACAAAATGCGATCGACCAGGCAAACATCTTTCACCAGTTTACTCCCCTTACAGGAATCGTTCTCACCAAACTCGACGGCTCGGCCAAAGGGGGCATTGCTCTTGCAATTTACAAACAACTCGGTATTCCCGTACGGTGGATTGGAGTGGGAGAGAAGATGGAAGATCTTCTCCCCTTTGAGAAGGAGAGTTATGTAAATGCGCTATTCGGAAGTGATGAACGATGAACAAAAGTGAAGAGATAGAAGAGGGATCGGGCACGGGCACGCACGCGGGCACGAAAGAAAGAATTGCTTACAGAGCGCTTTTGCGCGATACGATTGCACTCCTAGGCGAAGAAAAACGAAAGACGCTGCCGATACAGCTTCCTCCTCTTCCGAAAACTTCTTTCGTGCCCGCGTCCGTGCCCGTGCCCGGCTTTTCTTCTTCCCCTTCCCGCACTCCACAACCCTCTCCTAAAACTTCTTCCGTGCCCGTGCCCGCGCGCGTGCCCGATCCCTCTTTTTCTTCTTCCTCTTCTTCTCCTTCTTCCGATTCCAAGGCGGTGCAGAGCACCGCACTCCAAGGAGCTCGCTCCGCTCACTCATCTTTTAATCTTGCTTCCCATTTTCCAGATCTTGCGCATCTACCTACCCCGCCAGATGATAGCCGTGCGCAAGAGAACGCAGCTCGCTGGAAAAAGGCGCAGGTTGCAGCGTCAGTCGTCATCCTCTCATTCGGAGAAAAGGATGATCAGCTTCTCTATTTAAAAAATCTTGCCAAAGCGATTCATACCCGTTTAAAACCGACAAAAATTCTCGATGGACAGCTCTTAGAAAAAGAGAAGCGGTGGGAAACGCTCTTCCGCGTAAATACCTTCGACCTTCTTCTGGTTACAGAAGCAGGTCTTGCAAAAACGGACATTTTGAAGAAGCTGGTTGAAGAGCCCTCCTTTAGCGCAAAAACTCCTCTTTTGCTCCTCACTCCAACCGTCATGCAGGAGAAAGCCGCTCTCTGGAAAAAAATATGTCTGATCGTCAAAAAATAGCAGCTATCCTGCTCGACGATGGGATCGATAGACCTCTCGACTATGAGATCCCCATTGAAATGCAGGGTGAGTGCTCCGTCGGCGTCCGCGTCCTCGTTCCGCTGCGTGGAAAACCCAAGAGAGGAACGATCGTCGCTTTGAAAGATGAGGCAGAGGTTGCATCTGTTCAAAATATCCTCGAACTTTTATCGGACAAATCTCTCTTATCAGCCCCCCTTTTTGCTCTCGCCAAATGGATCTCTTCCTACTATTGCACGCCGCTGCGCAAAGTCTTAAAAGTCATGCTCCCTTCCGGCCTTCGAAAAAATGTAAAGATGCGCACACAGCTTCTTGTCCGCTCAAAACTATCGCGCCCAGAACTTCTTCGGCTTTGTGAAACGCTTCGCACGAAAAATCCCCAACAGGCAGAGGTGCTCGACCAGCTTCTCTTGCACCCCAAGGGTCTCCTTCTTTCGGCACTTATGGAAAAAGCACAAACATCAGAGAGTCCTATTCAGACACTGATCAAAAAAGAGATCCTTCACGCAGAACCCATGACAAGTGAGGCAAGCCCGATCGACGAGCAGGAGATCTTCTCAACTAAGCCGAAAATATTGCGAGAGGAGCAGGCAGCGGCGCTCGAAAAAATCACGACAAGCCTAAAAGAGGGAGTTTTCGCAACCCACCTTCTCCACGGAGTCACAGGAAGCGGGAAGACAGAGGTCTATCTTCAAGCGATCGACTACACACTTAAGATGGGAAAGAGTGTGATCTTCCTTGTGCCAGAGATCATTCTCACCTCACAAACACTTGAGAGATTGCGCAGCCGCTTTCCGGAAAAAATTCTTCTTCTCCACCACCGCTTGAGCGATGGCGAAAGACACAACAGCTGGCAAGAGATCCAACAAGGCAGCGTGAGAATTGTGATGGGAGCCCGCTCTGCTGTCTTTAGCCCCACACTCAACCTCGGACTCATCATCATCGACGAGGAGCATGAGAGCTCCTACAAACAACAGGATGATCAACCCACCTATCACGCGCGTGATGTAGCACTCATGCGCGCCAAGCTCGAAAATGCGGTAGTGATCCTTGGTAGCGCAACGCCCAGCTTGGAGAGCCGATACAACGCTGCACAAAACAGGTTTCAACTCTCTACACTTCAAAGCCGTGGAAGTGCACACCTCGCCCCTGTAAAAGTCGTTGATATGCGACTCGAGTTTGCAAAAGCCAAGGGCTTCACTCTCTTTTCCGATACACTCCTTGAAGCGATAAAAAAACGGCGCAGCTTGGGCGAACAGACCATTCTTCTACTGAATCGTCGCGGCTACCATACCTCGTGTCTTTGTACCGCATGCGGAGACACAGTCCGCTGTCCGCACTGTGACCTCGCCCTCACCTACCACTTGGGCGAAGAGATCCTCTCCTGTCACTTGTGCGACTATCGCCTACTGAAGTTGAAGAATTGTCCCAAATGCCATGCCGACCAGACCTTGAAGTACAAAGGCGCCGGCACAGAGATGGTCGAACGCGCGCTCCATGCCGTTTTTCCCGAGGTGCGCACCCTGAGATTGGATGCCGATACAACACGGCATAAGGGAAGCCATGAGCTGATCTTTCGACAGTTTCGCTCCGCAAAAGCCGATGTCCTCATCGGCACCCAGATGGTTGCAAAGGGACTCCATTTCCCAGCTGTCACTCTTGTGGGAATCTTGAGCGCTGATAGCTCCCTGAACATCCCCGATTTTCGTGCCGGAGAGAAGTCGTTCCAGCTCCTCACACAAGCTGCTGGACGTGCCGGACGTGCCGAACTCGATGGGGAGGTGATTATCCAGACACATATGCCCGAGCACTCTATGCTCCGCCTTGCGGCAAGTCAGGACTATGAAACTTTCTTCAAAGAAGAAAGTGAAGTGAGAAAACTTTTTGAATTCCCCCCCTTCTGCCATCTCGCCAAGGTTGTCTTTTCGGGAGAGAATATCCGCGAGGTTGAAGGAAAAGCCCAGCAGCTTCGAACCGCCCTGATCCGCCACCTTCCCCCCTCCGTTCAACTCCTCCCCATCCTCCCCTGCGGCCACCCCAAAGTCCGAGGAAAATTCCGCTTCCAGTTCCTCATCAAAGGTACCAGACCCACCCTTCTGTCGCAAAAACTCGCCCTTGTGATGCAAGAAATTCCTGCGAAACAAGGGGTTAGAATTCTGATCGATATAGATCCCGAAAGCACATTCTTTTAATACTTTATCCTTTATCCCCTATCCTTTATCCTCAATCTCCTATGTTTCCAGAACCGGATTACCATCAGCACGAGGAGTTTCGCAACCGTAGCCTAAAGCTCGCGGAGATCCGCCAGCTTGGGATCGATCCCTATCCGGCTAAGTACACTCCCTCGATCGCCATCGAAGCTCTCCTGAATAAATATAAAGATAAAGAGATCGGCCACAGTGAAGAGGCCGCAAACGGCTCCACCGAAACTGTTTCTGTAGCTGGACGTCTCATCCTCTTTCGGGCGATGGGAAAGAACGCTTTTGCGCATGTCCAAGATGGCTCTTCTCGCATCCAGATCATGTTCAATAGAGATCTCACGAAAGTTGCCGGCCTCAATGGAAAAGAGGAGGAGCTCCCTCCCCTAAAATTCATCGAGAAAAAGATCGATCTCGGCGACATTTTAGGCATTGAAGGAAATGTCTTCCGCACCCAGAAAGGCGAGATCACCATCTTTGCCAAGCAGGTCACTCTTCTTTGCAAAACTCTCCTTCCACTCCCTGACAAACACAGCGGCCTCGCTGATGCGGGCGTACGCCATCGCAAGCGCTGGCTAGATCTCATCTCCAATACAGACGTATTTCAACGCTTTCAACTCCGCAGTCGAATCCTTCATAAGATCCGCGACTACTTTGCGCGCCATGGATTTCTCGAAGTCGAAACCCCAATTTTGCACCACATCTACGGCGGAGCCGAAGCGCGTCCCTTTATCGCCCACTTGAATGCACTCGACCAGGATATGTATCTGCGCATTGCACTCGAGCTCTCCCTTAAAAAACTGGTTGTAGGAGGGATGGAGAGGGTTTTTGAAATCGGTAAGATCTTCCGCAACGAGGGAATCGACCGCACGCACAATCCCGAATTCACCATGCTCGAAGCCTACGCAGCGTATTGGGACTACAACGACATGATGATCTTTGTGGAGAAGCTGTTTGAGGAGCTTGCCCTTGCCCTTTATGGAACAACAAAAATTCGCGTTTCAGAAACTGTCGAAATCGATCTCAAGGCTCCTTGGACGCGTCTCAGCATGAAAGAGAGTTTAAAGACCTATGGCGATCTGGATATCGATGCCCTCTCTGACGAAGAGATGCGAGAGATCCTAAAAAAGAAATCCACCCTTACACCAGAGCAGATCCGTGCACTTTCACGTGGTCTTCTTATCTCTCATCTCTTCCAAGATCTCGTTGAGCCCCATCTCATTCAACCGCACCACATTATCGATCACCCCATTGAAACGACTCCTCTTTGCAAACTGCATCGCGAGCCAAAATTGCGCCTAGAAATGCTCGTTGAACGTTTCGAAAGTTTTATCAATGGAAATGAGATCTGCAACTCGTACAGCGAGCTCAACGATCCAGAATTGCAACGCAAACTTCTCCTTCAGCAAGCCGAAAAACGGTTGAAAGGCGATGAAGAGGCTCATCCTCTTGACGAGGAGTTCATCGAAGCGATCTGCCAGGGCATGCCGCCTACTGCGGGCGTCGGCATCGGCATCGACCGCCTCATCATGCTCCTCACAAACTCCCCAACCATCAAAGAAGTATTATTCTTCCCACTCACTCGTCCCGAAGAGTGATCATCTCTCCTCAAGGAGTTTTTCGACGAGCGAGAGGCCGTGGGGTGTTAGGTAGACACCCTGTCCGTCGCCCTTTTTGATGAAGTTGGCTTGGGCAAGAAGCTTGATAATCATATCGATACCATGATTGTTCTGGCCGATTGCGCGACCAATCTCATAACGGTCGATCTCCGTATCAAAATCGCCACGTGCGCATGCAAGTTCGTGTAGCTTCAATAGAAAAAGCTCATCTTTAGTCGTTGCTCGTTTCATTTTTTTTCGATCATCATCTCGCATCTTCTTTCTCTTTTTTCTCGGTGCTCTCGGTGTTTAAATTCTTTCTACTTATTTTAAGGAGCTCGCTCTCTCAGCGCTTCTTCTTCAGCCTTGCCCCTGTTGGTGTATCTTCGATCAGATATCCTTTCGCGAGAATCTTATCACGTGCAGCATCTGCCTCTTTCCAGTTTTTGCTCTTGCGCGCCTCTTCGCGCTGCACAAGGAGCTGTTCGAGCTCTGCAGGGATCTCCTCTTCGGTCTCAAATGGCAAAAAGCCAAGAACCTCATCGAGCTTTCGGAGGAATGCAAGCGTCTCTTCTGCTTCCTTCTTTCCGAGCTTTTGCGCATCGCAAAGAACATTTATCTTGCGCACGAGCTCGAAAAGCACAGCAAGCGCTACAGAGATGTTGAGATCATCCGCAAGCGCCTCTCTAAAATCCTTTTCAGCTTGGTTGAGCAGAAGACCCACTTCTCCCCTATCTTTTGCTTTTGCATCGATAGCTTGCAGTCTGGCGATAAAATCTCCCAGCCGCTCAAGAGAGTGCCGCGCTCCGCTAAGTCCCTCGAACGTGAAGTTGAGCTGAATGCGGTAATGGGTATGCATCAGCATGTAGCGCACTTCAGCGCCGGTATAACCCTTTTGCAGGAGATCTCGCAGTGTATAAAAATTTCCGAGACTTTTTGACATCTTCTTATGGTCGACGAGAAGGTGTTCACAATGCATCCAATGACGCGCAAAGAGTTTTCCCGAAAAAGCTTCAGATTGTGCGATCTCATTTTCATGGTGGGGGAACATGTTATCCACTCCGCCAACATGGATGTCGAGCGTCTCTCCTAAAACTTTTATCGCCATGGCAGAACACTCGATGTGCCAACCTGGACGTCCTTTACCTAGAGAGGTCTCCCAGAAAACTTCTCCATCGCGTTTGGGGTCGTAGCTCTTCCAAAGCACGAAGTCACAAGCGTTATCCTTCTCATACTCATCGCTGCTCTCTCTCTCGGAAGCACCCTCCTTAAGATCTTCTAAACGGAGGTGCGACAGCCTGCCGTATGAGGGAAATTGTGAAATTGCATAGTAGATGCTGCCATCCGCAACACGGTAAGCCACTTTGAGCTCGAGGAGTCGCTCAATGATCTGTACCATTTCGGGAATAAACTCCGTCGCGCGCGGATAAAATTCGACCGGCTCGATGTTCAACGTGCGGAGATCTTCAAAAAAGGCGCGGATATAGGGAGCTGTAAAATCGTGAAGCGGAAGCTTTGCTTTCAGGGAAGCTTTGATGATCTTATCTTCAACATCGGTGAGATTCATCGCCTGGATCACCTTCATGCCGAAAAATTTGAGTGTCCGGCGAAGAAGATCCTCAAAAACGTAGGTGCGGAAGTTTCCGATATGGGCAAAGTTGTAGACGGTAGGGCCACACGTGTACATTTTCACCGTATGGCCAATAACGGGCTCCCTCTCTCGTGTTTCTGTATTGTAAAGTTTTAATTGTGTCATTTGGGCTTTTCGTCTTGCGAGACAATCTCGTCGAGAAGACGATAATGGGTCTTGCCCGTCCCGGTCAAGGGGATCTCTTTC